>Ga0068714_10000375_pt1 | contig 90532 bp, 66 predicted proteins | sample MTBNYHSulfiMetaG_FD_62988 | JGI IMG/M metagenome (GOLD analysis project Ga0068714, IMG submission 62988) | Enrichment culture microbial communities from rom New York Harbor, USA that are MTBE-degrading - MTBE-NYH (New York Harbor Sulfidogenic)... | ecosystem: Environmental > Aquatic > Marine >...
ATCTTCACCTGCTGGGCCGGTCGGAGATCTCGGGCGCCGTCAATTGCACCGCGCCCAATCCGGTGACCAATCGCGAACTGACCGAAACCCTGGCCACCGTTCTGGACAAACCGGCGTTTCTCCCCGCAGTCCCGGCCTTCGTCCTTAAATTGAAAATGGGCGAAATGGCTTCGATCCTCCTCAATGGCCAAAAGGTGTGCCCGATGAAACTGCTCGATATGGGTTACCGCTTCCAGCATCCGACGCTGGAAGACGCCCTCACGAATCTTCTGGCTTGATGGGTTGCGTTCTTGGGCAAGCGTTCACATGACATGCAGGTCGAGGGGCTGGCCCGATTCCTGGACTACGTCCTGGGGCGTCAACCGGACGAGTTCGGCCTGGTCCCCGATGCCGAAGGGTATGTTTCTTTCAAGGAGCTTCTGAAGGCGATCCAGGAAGACCATGAGTGGCGCCAGGTGCGGCAGGCGGGCATCCGCGAGGTGCTGATGGGGGAGAAGCGGGGCTGGTTCGAGGCGGATGACCGGAAGATCCGCGCCGCCGAAAGATCGTGGGCCTTGCCCGGCAGTGGTATGCCCCTGAGCGAGGTCCCCAGGATGCTGTTTGCCGCGGTGAGGCAGAGGGCGCATCCTGTCGTGATGGAAAAGGGCCTGATGCCTCAGGCCGAGCCTTTCGTGATCCTTTCGGACGACCGGGAGATGGCTGCAAGGCTTGGGCGCCGGCGGGATCCGGAGCCCGTCGTGCTGGAGATCCGTGCATCGGCCTCCAGGGCGAAAGGCGTCCGTTATTTCGGGTTCGGGAAGCTGTTTCTGAGTCCGGGCATCCCGGCCGAGTTCATCGCCGGCCCCAAAGTCGATCAGGCGCTGCTCGAGGCGCGGGCGCTGCGACGCGAAGCAAAGGAAAAGACCGCTGCGCCGCGGCCGGATTTCACACCCGGGAGTTTCCTGCTCGAGCCTCTGCGTGATCCGCAGGATCAGCGGAAGCGGGGCGGCAGAAAGCGGAAAGGGTGGAAGGAGGAGAGCCGCAAAGTCCGCCGCGGGCGCTGACCCCGCTTCTCGGCGGGCTTTTCGCCGTTGGCTCCAAGGCCCGCAACCGGCCCCGTACCCTTCCGTCCCGAAAGGGCCTCTTTTGTTCATCTCGGCGTCCATCTGCCCTTCGGTTGTGCCATGTGCCGCAGATCTCCTCAGTACAAACGCTTGAGTTCCTCGATATGGATCAGCCGGGACCCGCTTTATCGAGCATCCGCCCCCACACCCCTTTTGGTGCGGTGCGCTCTGCCTTGACGGCCAGGAGGCGCCCCGATGCCCCCGATGCCCCCTCGAAAAAGACCGGCACGTAGTTGTCGCTCGTCCCGTGCATCACCCTCTCGGTCTCCGAATGCCAGCCCTCCGCCAGGACCTCCAGTACGCCCCAGACATTCCTGCCGTAAAAGTCCCTGCGCTTGCGCTCCCCAAGCGAACGGATCCGGGCCGCCCGCTCTTTGATCGTCGCCGGGTGAACCTGGTCCGCCATGTCGAAGGCCGCCGTCCCTTGGCGGCGCGAAAAAGGAAAGACGTGCAGATAGGAGATGGGCAGATCCTTCAAAAGCCCCGCCGTCCGCTGATGGGCCTCCTCGTCCTCTCCGGGAAAGCCTGCCATGACATCGACACCGATGGCGGCCTGCGGCAAAGCCGAGTGGATCCGCTCCACCAGGCGCGCGAAGTCCTGCGGCCGATAGCGGCGGTTCATCCTCTCCAAGGTGGCGGCATCCCCGCTCTGGAGCGGGATGTGAAAGTGCCGGCACAGCCATGCTTCGTTCCCGGCCATCTCGATCAGGCCGGGGCTGATCTCGGTCGGCTCCAGGGAACTCAGCCGGATGCGCAGCGGGAGCCGCTCCCTGCCGATGGATTGGAGGAGCCCGGTCAGGCCGGCGCTGTGAGGATCGCCGTTTCCGTATTTGCCGAGGTGAATGCCCGTGAGGACGACTTCGCGGTAACCGGCATCGGCCAGCGTGGTCAGGGCGGCCAGAACCCCGGCCTCGGGAAGGCTCCGGTAAGGTCCGCGCCCGAATGGGACAATGCAGTAACTGCAGAAGGCCTCGCAGCCGTCCTGGATCTTCAGGTAAGCCCTCGCACGGCCTGAGAAACGGGCGACCGGCATGGGATCGAACGGGAGACCCGGCCTCAGATCCGGAACGCTCACTTGGCAGGCATCCGTCCGCGGATGGGTCGAAATCCAGTCGGGAAGTCCGGCCTTGAGCCGGTTCCCCGCGACGAGATCCAGACCTTCGATTCGGGCCAGCTCGCGGGGGGCGACCTGGGCGTAGCAGCCGGTGGCGACGACCCGCGCCGCCGGGTTTTCCCGGATGGCCTTGCGAATGGCCTGCCGTGACTGATGGACGGCCTGCTGTGTGACCGCACAGGTATTGATGATGACCAGGTCCGCCGGGGTTTGGACGGAGCCCTTCTGCCAGCCTGTGTGTTCGAGGGCTTCTTCCAGGAAGGCGGTTTCGTACTGGTTTACTTTGCAGCCGAGGGTGACGGTCTTGAAGACAGGTGCCATGTTATACGCTCTTCAGGATTGGGGCGGTCGCACGATCCATCCGCCGCCGAGGACGGTTTCGCCATCGTAGCAGACCAGGGCCTGCCCCGGGGTGACCGCCCACTGCGGTTCGTGAAAGGTCAGGGAGACCCGGTTCGGGCCTGTCATTTCGAGCACGGCGGGCGCGGCCTTGTGCCGGTAACGGATTTGGGCGAGGACCTCGATTTCGCCTTGGATGGGCTCGATGCCGCCTGTCCAGACAAAGTCTTCGGCCGCCACATTGGACGAATAGAGATCTTCCCGCCGCCCGACAACCACCTCGTTTTGCTGCGCCCGGATCTCCAGGACGTAATAGGGCCTGGGTGAGGCGATGCCGAGCCCGTGCCTCTGCCCGATCGTATAGCGGTAAGCGCCGGAATGGGCTCCGACAGCCGCTCCCCGGATGTCGATGATCCGCCCCGGGGCGGCCGTTCGGCCGTTCCCCTCCTGGATCAGATGACGATAGTCCGCGCCGCCCAGAAAGCAGATCTCCTGGCTTTCGTGGCCGGGTTCAACAGGCAGGCCGAACCTGACGGCCTCCCGCTCCACCTCGGCCTTCGTCATCCTGCCGAGCGGAAACCGGGTCCTCGCCAGGATCTGCGCGGACAGCCTGTGGAGAAAATAGGACTGCTCCTTGCCGGGGTCCGCTCCGCGTCTGAGGCGCGGCCGGCCGTCCTCCGCGGTTAGGACGGCGTAGTGGCCGGTGGCGATCGATGGGGCCCCCATGCGATCCGCTTCATCGGCCAGCTGGGGGAATTTCACCCGTTCGTTGCACAGGACGCAGGGATTCGGTGTGAGGCCGCCCAGGTAGGCCGCCCGGAACGCGGTGATCACTTCCCTGTCGAACGCCTCCCGCACGTCGCGGAGCACGAGCGGGATCCCGATGTGTCCGCAGATCCTGCGGGTTCTCGCGATCAGCGCCTCGCGCCCGGTTTCCGGGCCGGGCAGGAGGAAGTGGACGGCACGGACGCGCCGTCCCTCCCTTTTCAGAACGGCGGCTGCAACGGCGCTGTCGACCCCGCCGCTCATGGCGACCAGGATATCGGTCGGGGGGTTCATCCGGGTATGGCCTCGGGGCCGGCAGGTTCGGCGTTTGCCGGCGGTGCTCGGTCGGGCCGCCGGGCCGCGCGTGCCGGTCCTTGTCAGGGGGTTTCAAACGAAACGCGCCGGCACATCAGCCTGCCGGCGCTTCCGGTATTCAGACTCGTTTGTCGGGGCGCTTTTTCAGGAAAGAAGCGCCTTGTTGAAACGCACCTCCATGGCCCTGGCCGGGCAGGCGGAGACGCAGAGTTCGCAGGCGCTGCATTTGTCGCGGTCGAAGATCACTTCCATTTCCGGGCGTTTGATCCAGAGTGCCCCTGTTGGACAGACGGCGGTGCAGGCGCCGCACTGGATGCATTTTTCCTCGTCGCGCTTGATGTCCTGCGCGATGCTTTCCACCATGATCCCGAGGCTTTTCAAGTACCGGACACCCCGGGCGAAATTCTTCCGGTGCCCGCTCAGCTCGAGGACCATCAACCCCTCCTTGCGGGGATAGATGGTGGCCTTGAGGATGTTGAATGAAAGATCGAACTTCTTGACAAGGTTGACCGCTACCGGTTCATTGACGATGGCCTTTGGAAATCTGAGCGACAGGATCTTGGAATACATCCCGCTCTCCTCTCTGCTGACTGAAACCCGCGTTCAGCGGTATTTTTTCATGACCCTGGCGAATCCCGGGATGGAACGTTCGATGGTGGCGTCGCTGACACAGTAGGCGATTCGGAAGTGACCGGGGCCGCCGAAACCGCTGCCGGGGACGGTCAGGATGTTTTCCTCCCGCAGTTCGCCGATGAAGGCGACGTCGTCTTCGATGGGGCAGCGCGGAAAGAGATAGAAGGCGCCTTCGGGTTTGGTGAATTCATAGCCGGCCTCGCTCAGGCCTTTGCAAAGGAGGTCCCTCTTGCGCTGGTAGGCGCCGATGTCGACGCTTACTTCGAGGAGGCGCGGGATGGCGCGCTGCATGAGCGCCGGGGCGTTGACATAACCCAGGATCCGGTTGCACAGAACGAGGCCCTGAATGATCCCCGACCGGTCGGAGATCTGCGGGTGGGCGGCGACATAGCCGATCCGTTCGCCGGGAAGCGAGAGGTCTTTGGAGAAGGAGGTCACGACGAAGCTTTCCGGATAGACGTCGAAGATGCTGGGGACCTCCACCCCGTCATAGACGATCTTGCGGTAGGGCTCGTCCGAGATCAGGTAGACGGTCTGACCGGTTCGTTTGTTGTAATCCGTGAGGAGTTGACCCAGCGCCTGCAACTCCCCGGAGGAGTAGACGCGCCCGGTCGGATTGTTGGGCGAATCGATCAGGACGGCCCGGGTCCGCTCGTTCAGGGCGCCGGCCATGGCCTCGAGATCCAGCGAAAAATCAGGCTTCGTCGGCACGAGGGATGCGGTGCCCTGGTGGTTGTCGAGGTAGAAGTTGTATTCGACGAAGTAGGGCTTGGGGATGACCACTTCCTCCCCGGGATTGAGGATGGTTTTGAGGACGACGTTCAACCCGCCTCCGGCACCTACCGTCATCACGATGTCGTCGGCTGTGAAGCGGCAGTGGTTGCCCTTGTTCAGGTGGGCCGCGACGGCTTCCCGGGTCTCCGGATATCCGGCGTTCGACATGTAGGCATGGGTGCCGGGGCTCTGATCCTGCACCAGCTCCAGCATGACTTCCCTGAAGCGTTCCGGAGGCTCCAGATTGGGGTTCCCAAGGCTGAAATCATAGACGTTTTCGGCGCCGAAGCGCTTCTTCCGTTCGTTGCCTTCTTCGAACATCTTGCGGATAAAGGATGATTTTTCGATGGATGCCAGGATCTTCCGGGATGCAGGCATGGAACGACCTCCTTATGATGGACTAAAACTACTAGACTAACCTTTTCTGTTGTCATGTCAACAAAAATGGTGCTCTTGGGATGGGGGAGAAGACGGCACAGGCGGCCCTTCCGGCCCTTCTGGAATGATCTTGACAGGTCCGGTAAACTCTTCTAGTTTGAAAAACTTGAGCGGGGGGATCATCCGGCGGATGAGGGTTTTTCGCCGCATGTCGATCCGGCACGCACGGAGAGTGCACAGGAACCGATCTCCGGGACGGGGTGAGAAATGGACATTACAGGGACTGAAAAACCGGTCATTGCTATTTTGACAGGGGGCGGGGATGTTCCCGGCCTCAATCCATGTATCAAGACCGTCGTTTACCGGGCGGCGAGCGAGGGAATCCGGGTCCTCGGCATCCGGAGGGGCTGGGCAGGCCTGCTGGAATACAATCCGGACGATCCGGAGACGGCGTCTCAATGCTTTCAGGAGCTGACACCCGGCGAAGTCCGGACGATCGACCGCTACGGCGGGACCTATCTCCACACGTCCCGAACCAATCCGAGCGCCGTCAAGAAGAAGAACGTCCCGGAGTTTCTCGCCCGCCAGTTCAAAAAGAACGACAAGACGAAGGACTTCACACAGCATGTTCTGAAGAACTTGGAGCGGCTCGGCGTCAGGGCGATCATCCCCATCGGCGGAGATGACACGCTCAGTTTTGCCGAGCGGATCCACAAGGAAGGCTTCCCCGTGATCGCCATCCCGAAGACCATGGACAATGACGTCTTCGGGACGGATTACTGCATCGGTTTCTCCACGGCGGTCACGCGCGGCGTCGAGTTCATCCATGCCCTGAGGACCTGCACGGGCTCGCACGAGCGGATCGCAGTCATCGAGCTTTTCGGACGGTACTGCGGCGAGACCTCCCTCATATCGGCCTATCTGGCCGGGGTCGACCGCGCGATCATCTCGGAGGTGCCTTTCGACCCGCACCGTCTGGCGGAGCTGATCATGCAGGACAAGCGCGCCAATCCGAAGAACTATGCGATGATCACGATCTCGGAGGGCGCGCGGATGATCGGCGGGGATCTGGTGCTCTCGGGCGAGTCCGACGCATACGGCCACAGGCGCCTCGGCGGGATCGGAGAGGAGACGGGGGCGGTCCTGAAAGAGTTGACCGGCGAGGATGTGCTCAATCAGCGGATCTCTTATCTGATGCGGAGCGGCGCCCCGGATTCCCTGGATCTCATGGTGGCCGTCAATTTTGCCAACATGACGATCGACCTGTTCCTGAAGGCCACCTTCGGCCGGCTGGTGGCGCTGAGCCGAGGAATTTACACGGATATACCCCTGAGCACGATCTCGAGCGGCCAGAAGCGGGTGGATGTAAGGGAACTCTACGATGCGGACGAATATCGTCCGAAGGTGCGGCACGTGAGCGGCAAGCCCATGTTCCTGTATTGAACCACCCTCTCACGAAGGCCCCCTCTGAACGGAAGGATATCCTCCCTATGGACCCTCTGCGCGCCCGCCGGCAGGAAAGGGGGTTCGGATGCCGGAAGCACGATTCGGACCTGCGCCTCCCCATTGATGGCGGTTTCCATCTGTAAAGGGTCTTTTTTGCCCATCTCGATGTCCATCTTTGCGTTTCCCCGTGTGGCCGTTTGTTCGGGGCGTCGTTTTGCAAGTGATTGATTTGCTTGTCGTTGGCAGACCGGGACCCGCCGCGAATTGGTGGGACTGGGCGCCCGAAGCGGTGGGGCTGGACTCCGAAGGGGCGGGACCGGGCACACGAAGCGAGTGAAAAAGCCGGACCCTGGTGAAAAGATGGACGGGTTCCGGGCAAAATACGGATATTCGACCCGGGCGGTTTCGGGACAGAAGGGAAAGTCAGGATTCAGCATGTTGGATGACATCCGGCGGCGCAGGACGCGCCGCATCCAAATCGGTTCGGTGCCCATCGGAGATGGCGCCCCGATCGCCGTACAGTCCATGACCAACACGGATACGCGCCGGATCGATGCGACCGTCGATCAGATCCGGGCCCTGGCGGAGGCCGGGTGCGAGATTGTCCGTTTGGCGGTTCCGGACGCGGAGGCGGCCCGCGCGCTGCGGGAGATCCGGTCGCAGATCGGACTTCCCCTGATCGCCGACATCCACTTCGACCACCGGCTGGCGATCGCCTCTCTCGACGCCGGGGCGGACGGGCTCAGGATCAACCCCGGCAATATCGGCGGGAAGCCGGCCCTTACGCGGGTGATCCACGCGGCCCGTGAACGGCGGGTGCCGATCCGGATCGGGGTCAACGCCGGCTCTCTTCAGAAAGACATCCTGGAGGCCTATGGTCATCCCACGCCGGAGGCGATGGTGGCCAGCGCCCTCGAACACATCCGCTTCTTCGAGGCCGAAGGGTTCACCGACATCAAGGTCTCCCTGAAATCCTCGCGGGTGCTCGATACCATCCGCGCCTACGAGCGGTTCAGCGAGGCGGTCGATTATCCGCTTCATCTCGGGGTGACGGAGGCCGGGACCCTGATCTCGGGAACCGTCAAGAGCGCAATCGGGATCGGTTACCTGCTCGCTGAAGGGATCGGGGACACCTTCCGCGTCTCTTTGAGCCGGGACCCCGTCGAGGAGGTCAAGGTGGCCTACGAGATTCTCCGGGCGCTCGAGCTGCGGCACAGGGGGCCGGAGATCATCTCGTGCCCGACCTGCGGACGCTGCGAGATCGACCTGTTCCGTCTGGTGGAAGAGGTGGAGCGGGCCTTGAGCGGGATGACGGCGTCCCTCAAGATCGCGATCATGGGCTGCGTCGTGAACGGGCCGGGAGAGGCGCGCGAGGCCGATGTCGGGATCGCGGGGGGCCGCGGGCAGGGGATCCTTTTCCGGAAGGGCGAAGTGGTGCGGAAGGTCCCGGAGGCGGACCTGGCCAGGGTCCTCCTGGACGAGGTGCAAAAGCTGACGTCCCAGTAGAAATCAATCTGTAGAAAGGGCAGGTACCGGTTTATGCGTTTCTCGCAATATTTCATTCCCACCTTCAAGGAGATCCCGGCCGATGCGGAGGTCGTCAGCCACCAGTTAATGCTGCGGGCAGGCATGATCCGCAAATTGACCTCCGGGGTCTACACCTACCTTCCGCTCGGGCTGCGGGCCATCCGCAAGGTCGAGCGGATCGTCCGGGAGGAGATGGACCGCTCGGGGGCGATCGAACTCCTGATGCCCACCGTCCAGCCGGCGGAGCTGTGGCAGGAAAGCGGCCGGTGGGAATACTACGGGCTCGAACTTCTGCGCCTGAAAGACCGGCACGGCCGTGAGGGATGCCTTGGCCCCACCCATGAAGAGGTGATCACGGACCTGGTTCGGAGGGAGATCCACTCCTACCGGCAGATGCCCGTGAACTTCTACCAGATCCAGACCAAGTTCCGGGATGAGATCCGTCCGCGGTTCGGGCTGATGCGCGGCCGGGAATTCATCATGAAGGACGCCTACAGCTTCGACTGCGACGAGGCCGGGGCCAACCGGAGCTACGAGATCATGCGCGAGACCTACACGCGCATTTTTGCTCGCTGCGGGCTCCGCTTCAGGGCGGTCGAGGCGGATACCGGCACCATCGGCGGCAGTTATTCGCATGAGTTCATGGTGCTGGCCGAGACCGGCGAGGACGTGATCGCGAGCTGCACGCAGTGCGACTATGCCGCCAACCTCGAACGGGCCGAGGTGTTGCCGCCCGGGAATGACGGCCCTGCGGCGGCGCCGGCCGCTGTGGAGGCGGTTGCGACCCCCGGCAAACGGACGATCGAGGAGGTGACCGCTTTTCTGGGGGTGCGGCCCGATCAGTTGATCAAGACCTTGATCTTTGTCGCGGATGGGGAGGCGATCGCCGCACTCGTCCGGGGTGACCACGAATTGAACGAGGCCAAGCTAAAGCGCTTCCTGGGCGCGCAGCAGATCGAACTCGCCGATGCGGCGCTGGTGGAAGAGGCGACCGGTGCGCCGATCGGCTTTGCCGGACCGGTCGGCTTGAAGGCCAGGATCCTCGCCGACCACGCGGTCATGGCTATGGCCGATGCGGTCACCGGCGGCAACCAGGCCGATCTTCACCTCCGGCACGTCCAACCCTCGCGGGATTTCAAGGCGGCCGGGGTGGGGGATCTGCGGGTGATCACCCCGGAGGACCCCTGTCCCCGCTGCGGCGGTGAAATCCAGTTCAGCCGGGGAATCGAGGTCGGTCATATCTTCAAACTCGGCACCAAGTACAGCCGGGCGATGAAGGCCCTCTTCCTGGACGAAAACGGGCAGGAACTTCCCATCATCATGGGATGCTACGGCATCGGCGTCGGGCGAACGGTGGCAGCCGCCATCGAGCAGAACCACGATGCCGACGGGATCATCTTCCCGGTGCCGATCGCGCCCTTCGAGGTGACCGTTCTTCCGCTGCAGATGCACGACAAGGACGTCGTGGACGCCGCCGGGAGAATTTATGGTGAGCTGCAGGCCGCCGGCCTGGACGTCCTTCTGGATGACCGCGACGAGCGGGCCGGAGTGAAATTCAAGGACGCCGATCTGATCGGGAGCCCGGTCAGGGTCACCATAGGGGCGCGGGGCATTCGGAACGGGGAGGTCGAAGTCAGGCTCCGTTCCGCAGCCGAAAGCGAATCGGTCCCCGTGGCGGAGGCGGTCGGTCTGGTCCGCCGAAAGGTCGCCGAAGGGTATGATTCGGTTAAATGACATCACCGACAAACTGCTGAAATACCATCCCAAGGCGAACACGGCCCTGGTGGAAAAGGCCTATGTTTATTCGGCCAAGGTCCACCTTGGGCAGGTCCGCCTGTCCGGAGAACCCTATCTCTCGCACCTCCTCGAGACGGCCTACATCCTGGCCCGCCTCAAGATGGACGTGACCTGCATCGTCGCCGGGCTGCTCCATGACACGATCGAGGACACCAAGGCCAGCCTGGAAGACATCGAGCGCCTGTTCGGACCGGAAACCGCCCTGATCGTAGACGGCGTCACCAAGATCAGCCAGATGCAGTTCTCGAACCGCGAGCAGCGTCAGGCCGAGAACATCCGCAAGATGATCCTGGCGATGTCCTCCGATATCCGTGTCATCATCGTCAAATTGTCAGACCGTCTGCACAACATGCGCACCCTCGGGTACCACTCGCCCGAAAAGCAAAAGCTCATCGCCTCGGAGACCCTGGACATTTACGCCCCTCTGGCCGGCCGCATGGGGATCTACTGGCTGAAGTCGGAACTGGAGGATCTCTGCCTCTACTATCTCGAGCAGGAAGTCTATCAGACCATCAAGATGGAGATCGCGCAGCGCCGCGACGAGCGCGAAAAATTCATCCGCGAGGTCAAGGAACTCCTGATCGCGAAGTTCAAGGAGGTGGGCATCGAGGCGGTCGTCAAAGGCCGTTACAAGCACTTCTACAGCATCTACCGGAAGATGGTCGACCAGGACCTGACCGTCAGTCAGGTCTTCGATGTGCTGGCCTTCCGGGTGATCGTCGACAGCGTCAAACACTGCTACGAGGCGCTGGGGCACATTCATTCGATGTGGAAACCGATCTCGGGGCGCTTCAAGGACTACATTTCGATGCCGAAGGCCAACATGTACCAGTCCCTGCACACCACGGTCATCGGCCCCTGGGGGGAGCGGATGGAGGTGCAGATCCGCACCTGGGACATGGACCGGGTTGCGGAGGAGGGTATCGCCGCCCACTGGAAGTACAAGGAGGGGGCGGCGGCGCGGCAGACGGACGACAAGCAGTTCGCGTGGCTGAGGCAGTTGCTCGAGTGGCAGAAGAGCCTCGATGATCCGGCGGAGTTCCTGGACACCGTCCGGATGGATCTTTTTCCGAACGAGGTCTACGTATTCACACCGACGGGCGAGGTCAAGGAGTTCCCGAAGGGGGCCACGCCGATCGACTTCGCCTACAGCATCCACTCCGAGGTGGGTGAAAAGTGCATGGGGGCGCGCGTCAACGGCAAGATGGTCCCCATCCGTTACATGCTCCAAAACGGCGACATCGTGGAGATCATCACTTCCCCGAAACAGCATCCCAGCAAGGATTGGCTGGATTTTGTCAAGACTTCGCGGGCCAAGAACAAGATCCGCCACTGGATCAAGAACCAGGAGAAGGAGGAGAGCATACAGCTCGGCCGCAGCGTCCTCGAAAAGATGCTGGAGCAGGAGAACGTCACGCTTCCGAATCTCATGAAGAGCGATGTCCTTGCGGAGGTCGCGAGGGACGTCTCCTTCCATTCGATCGAGGAGATGCTGGCGCAGATCGGCTTCGGCAAGCTTTCGGCGAGGCAGGTGGTCGGCCGGCTCAAGACCAAGCTCGGCATCAAGGAAGACAAGACCCACGGGCTGGTCGAAAAGGTCGTGAGCAAAATCCGCCGGAGACGGGGCGGCAGCGGCATCAAGGTGCGGGGCGTGAGCGATATGCTGGTGCGCTTCGCCAACTGCTGCCACCCGATACCCGGAGAGAAGGTGGTCGGGTTCATCACGCGGGGCCGGGGCATTACGATCCACCAGAAGAACTGCCGGCATATCCTGCATGCGGATCCGGACCGCCTGGTGGAGATCTCATGGGACACCGGACAGGAAGAGACCCATATCGCGCGGCTCAAGGTTACGAGCCTCGATCAGAAGGGGATCCTGGCGGATTTGAGTGCAGTGCTGACCCAGAAAAACGCCAATATCGTTCAGGCCGATGTCAAGACGACGATCGACAAGAAAGGTATTGCGCTGTTTACATTGGAGTTGGAGAATTTCCAGCAGCTCCAGGACATCATCGCTGGACTCAAGCGGGTCAAAAACGTGCTCAAGGTGGAGAGGCAATGACCCGCTTTCGGCGGGGCGGGGATCAGGCCTTCGTGATGCGCCCGGACTTGATGCAGTCGGTGCATACGCGGATCCTCACGGGCTGCCCGTTCTTGAGGCACCGCACCTTCTGGAGGTTCGGGTACCAGCGCTTCTTGGTCTTGTTGTGGGCGTGGCTGACGTTGTATCCCGTTACGGGTTTCTTTCCGCAGATTTCACAGACCTTGGCCATGACGGAGTCTCCTTCGAAACGCGACGCACCGGCTCTCGGATGTGTCGGCTGGTATGGGTGTTCAGGGTCCTTTCATCCGGGCAGCCCCGCTGCTTCTGCGGAGCGGGCGCCGAAAGACCCGACTCTTTGTGCAAACATCAAACCTGAAAGCATACTGATTCTTTTTAAAATAGCAAGTCATTTTTGATCAGATCGTCTCTGCGCCGGCGGCGGACCCGTTCCACCGAGCGTGGCGGGTCGCGACCGGCGGTGTGGACGGGATTGCAGCCTTTTCCGCCCCCCGCGCTTTTTCACGGTCCGCGGGGGTGGAAGGGCCCCGGCGCGCGGATTGTCCGCAGGAAGGAGTGCCTTGGCACAACCGCTCACAATGGACCCAAAAAGACCGCTTCTGGATCCCGGCTTGAACCGTCTGCCCGGGAAGCCGGAACGAATTCACCTGATGGGGATCTGCGGGACCGGCATGGCCTCCCTCGCTGGCATGCTGAAGGAGCGCGGATTGACGGTCACCGGCTCCGACCAGAACACCTACCCGCCTATGAGCGATTTTCTGGAGCGGCTCGGGATCGAGGTCCGCCAGGGGTACGCGGCGGCGAACCTGATGCCGCGGCCGGATCTGGTCATTGTCGGGAATGTCATCACGCGGGAAAACCCGGAGGCCGCCGCCCTCGCTGCCGCCGCCATCCCCTACCTTTCTTTTCCGCAGGCCCTGCAGGCCTTCGCCTTCGAGGACAAGCGCTGCATCGTCGTCGCCGGGACCCACGGGAAGACTACGACCGCCTCTCTGGCAGCCTGGGTGCTCACCTGCGCCGGGCTCGCCCCGGGGTTCATGATCGGCGGCATCCCGGGCAATTTCGAGCGCAACTTCAACGCGGGCGATGGACCCTATTTCGTCATCGAAGGGGACGAGTACGACACCGCCTTTTTCGACAAGGGCCCTAAATTCCTGCATTACCGCCCCTGGATGACCCTCCTGACCAGCATCGAGTTCGACCACGCCGACATCTACCGGGACCTCGCGCATGTGCGGGAAAGCTTCGCGCAGCTCATCCAGCTCATCCCGCCGGACGGCCGCCTCATCGTGAACGGGGAGGATCTCGTCGTGATGGAGGAGGTCCGGCGGTCCCGGGCCCCGGTTGTCCGCTACGGTTTTACGGCCGGTATGGATTGGCGCGCCGAAGGAGTGGAAACGATCGGGGCCGTGACGCATTTCGACGTCTTGAAGGGGGAGGAGGGGATCATGCGCTGCGGAACCCCGCTTTACGGCCGCCACAACATCGCGAACGCGCTTTCGGTCATCGCGCTGGCGGACGCGCTCGGGATCGAGGCTTCGAAGACGGTTGCCGCGCTGCAGGCCTTCAAGGGCGTCAAACGCCGGCAGGAGGTCGTGGGGGAGGCCTCCGGGGTGCTCGTGATCGATGATTTCGCGCACCACCCCACGGCGGTTCGGGAGACCATCGCGGCCGTCAAGTCCCGCTACCCGGACAGGCGCCTTCTCGCCCTCTTCGAGCCCCGCTCGAACTCCAGCCGGCGGAGCGTCTTTCAGGACCGCTATGCCCTCGCCTTCGACGCGGCCGACGGGGTGTTCATCCCGGAACCTGTGTTGATGCAGAAGATCCGCCCGGAGGAGCGGTTTTCCTCGGCGCGCCTTGTGGAGGATCTCCGCGCCCGCGGGCTGGAGGCTTTCCATGCCCCGCACGCCGAAGGGCTCATGGAGATCCTGCAGGGCGAGGTCCGGGAGGGTGACGTGCTCCTGTTCATGTCCAACGGCGGGTTCGACAACCTGCCGGGAAGGATTTTCGAAAGGCTCACCCGGAAGGGTTGACCGGGCGCGGAAGCCAGGGTACGAAGGTCGGGATGGTGGATTCCTGGTATGTATTTGCCATAGGCGCGCTGATCCTGATGGGGCTCCAGCGCTTTCTCTACAAGGTCTCCGCCGAGTGGAAGTGCAACACGGCCTGGACCTCTTTCGCCTTCATGGGGACCGTGACGGTCCTGAGCGGCGGGGCCTTTTTCGTCTCGGGGGGCGAAGAGCGGCACGTTTCAATCCTTCTTCTCGTCTCGGCCGTCAACAGCCTGTCCTTCCTGCTTGCGACCGTGGCTCACATGGAGGCGCTCAAGGCTATCCCCACCAGCATCGCCTACCCGATCATCCGGCTGAATGTGGTGCCGGTGGTGCTGTTCTCCGTCCTCTATTTCAAAGACGTGCTCTCTCCCTTTCAGGTGGCCGGCATCGTCCTCGCGGTGAGCGTGATGCTGATCCTCACCCGGGAGAGCGGCAGCCACGCGGACCGGTCGCGCAATGCCAGGCGGGGCGTTCTCCTCGCCTGCCTCTCGCTCGCGGGCGGGGCGGTGGCCTCGATTTCGAGCAAGTTCGCTGCGCTGCACACGAATCCGCTCGCTTACATGGCGCTGTCTTATTTCCTTTCCACCGTGTTTTCCTTCGGGGTGCGGCGCCGTTTCGAGCAGGAGGGGGTGAGCCGCGACCTGAGGCCGGCCCTCCTGATCGGTCTGTCGATGGGCCTGATCAACTTCGGGGGCTATTACCTCTTCCTGAAGGCCTTGAACTCAGGGCCTCTCTCTCTGGTCATCTCGATCGTCGGCATGCACTTCGTCATCCCCATCCTCCTGGCGGTCTTCCTCTACGGCGAGCGGCTGGGCCTCATGCGGCTCCTGGCCGTCGCCATGACCATCGGATCCATTCTCCTGATGCGCCTGTGACGGGCTCCAAACCGATTCCCCATCCTCGAGCCGGTCCGCCCGTTCGCCCTAGGCCCCTCCGACCGACGGGAAAAGGGACCGGTCCGTGTGCGGGATGAATTTCGCCGCGCTGAAGAGATTCATGAACTCCTGGTTGACGTTCAATTCGAGGTAGGTGATTCGGTCACGGATGGCCTGGCTTTCCCGGCGCACGGCCGCCGAAAGGAGCGCACGGGTGGCCCCTTCGAGCGAGGTGTTGCCGAGGGAGACGTAGGTCTCGAGCGGGAGGTCCGGGATCATGCCGACGGTGATCGCTGACCGGGGGTCGATGTAGGAACCGAAGGTCCCGGCGACATAGAAACGCTCGATGGCGTGCAGGGGGATCCCGACCGTGTTTCCGATGGTGGTGAGGATGGTGTACATGGCTGCCTTGGAGCGGATGAGCGCATCGATGTCGGGCTGGCTCAGGTAGAGCGGTTCGCCGGTTCCGGATGCCTCCGCTTCCACCACCGTCAGGTGGCGGATCCCGTCCAGTTCGATCATCCGTCCGCCGCATGCCTCCCGGACGAACTTTCCCCGGAGGTCGATCATGCCGGCCAGGAAAAGCTGGGCAGCGAGGTCGATGAGGCCGGAGCCGCAGATCCCGATCGGCGGCAGCTCCCCGATCGTGTGGATCCGGATCTCACGGGATTCCGGGTCGATCACGACCTTGTCGATGACCCCCGGGGCCGCCATCATGCCCATGCTGGCCACGCCGCCCTCCAGGGCAGGGCCGGCCGCCCCGGCGCAGGCCATCAGCCAGTCCCGATTGCCGACCACGACCTCGGCGTTGGTCCCGACATCGACCAGAAAGGCCGTTTCGTCCCGTTCGGTCATCCCGGAGGCGATGATCCCCGCAATCAGGTCCCCGCCAAAATAGCTCCCGACGTTCGGGAAGACGAAGACCGGTGCCGAGGGATGGATGGCGATCCCGAGGCTGCCCGCGGCAGTGATCGGGGGGGTGTTCATCACCGGGATATACGGCTCCCGGCAGATCCAGTAGGGGTCGAGCCCCAGGAAGAGGTGGGTCATGACCGTGTTGCCGGCGAGCGACAGGCCGGCCAGCTGTCCGGGCGAAAGGCCGTTCTCGGCCGCGGCCGCGGCGATCTCCCTGTTCAGGCGGTCGATCACGAGCCGCTGCAGACGGGACAACCCCTGGTTCTGCCCCGCGTAATGGATGCGCGTCAGGATGTCCGGCCCGATTTCGATCTGCGGGTTGTTGAAGCTGCGCTCGGCCGCGATCCGGCCGGTGGCGAGGTCCACCAGGCGGAGCACGATCGTGGAGCTGCCGAGGTCCAGGGCGAGTCCATAAATGCCGGCGGCGCCGTCCGTCCGGGGGACGGCGTCGAAGACCGTCCAGACGTCCTGATCTTCATAGACGAGGGCGTCCACCTGATAGCGCGCGTCCCTCAGGCGCTTCGGGAGGCCGTTGCCCAGGGTGAAGGCCGCCACGACCTTCGAGCTCCCGAGTTCCCTGCGCAGGGCCTTGACGAGCCGGTCGGCGTCCGCCGTGTTGTCTTTCAGGCTGGGTGGATGGAGGTTGAGGGAGATGCGCCTGATCCACAGGTCGTTTGGCTGAGGTGTAAACATGGTGCCCCCGTTCCTGTTGGGTTGATCGTTAATGGATGCCCGGTCTCCGCGTGGACGGCCCTTCGGACTGCCTCAGAGACTGTCAAAAAAGTCCGCAAGACACAAGCGTAATCTTATCACCCCGGGCCTTTGCGGGTTCGGGACGCAGGGGAAAAGGCCCGGGTGACGCTGCGGGCTCGCCTGTCGTGTATTCGAGCACACCTGCGGATGGGCGTTTTGAGGTCGATGGACGTCAACCGGGTCGAATCATCCCTAGGTCATGTGACGTCCTGAAAAATCGAAATTATATCCTGATTGACATAAAGCCGCGCCAGCCTTTAAGATGAAACATCCACTCCAAAAAGGACAGGTCCCTGTCCATGACATTTCATGTCTTTTCGGTGCCTTTTATGCTGCGGGCGGACCCCGCCCAGTGGCTCGATCCCTTATCGGCCGATGTGCGGCGGGATCGTGATCCTGTTTCTTCGAAGGGACGAAATTCAGGATGAGGCGAATGTTGGGGGGACGAGGCGTAGTCAACGGTTTACTTCTGGGAGGATTGAGACGATGGGAAAAGGGTTGATGATCATGGCGCTCGCCTGTTCCCTGGCATGTTGGTTCGGGAGCGGGGTTTGCGCTGAATCTTCGGCGGATGCGGCCGGTGAGCCGGCGTACACATTGGGCGAGATCATCGTGACCGGAGAGCAGGATGTCGTGGAGGCCGTGGGCACCGTACGGGAGGTCAGCGCCAGTGAGATCGAAACCCGGGGTGTGAGGACGCTTTCAGAGGCGCTTCAGCTCCTTCCCGGCGTGGTGATACGGAGCGGTGCGGAAGGGACTCCAAGGGTGGATCTCAGGGGTTTGCGTTCCCGCCATGTCGTTCTCCTTCTGGATGGGATTCCACTCAATTCGACGTTTGACGGGCAGTTCGATCCATCCGTGATCCCGGTCGAAAACATCTCCCGGATCAAACTGTCTTACGGGACCCATTCGGTTCTCTATGGGGACGGCGGACTGGCCGGCGTGATCAATATCATCACCAAGCAGGGAGGCCAAAAGGTAAAAGGATCAGTTGCGGGCGAAGCCGGAAGCGGCTCCCAGAACCTGGGCCGCTTCACCCTCTCGGGCGGCAAGGACGCCTTGACCTTCTTTGGCAGCGGAAGCGTTTATGACAGCGATGGTTATCGGCTGTCGGACGACTTCAAGCCCACGTCCGAGGAAGACGGGGGGCTCAGGGAAAACAGCGACAGCGAGAGGCGCAATCTCTTCGGAAACCTCTCCTACAAGCCCAATGACCGCCTTCACGTCGGTTTCGTGGTCGATTACAAAAACGGGGAGTTCGGGCTGCCTCCGAGCACCATCAACGACAAGAAAGACGTTTTCGCCAACAGCCCGAAATACGAGCGCGTCGAAGACTTCGATGGGATTTCGGCTCAACTTTCGAGCAGTTATGATTTCGATGGGCCCCTCAGCATGCGTGGCTGGGTGTTCGTCAACCAGCAGGACGAGGAGCGCAGCCGTTATGACGATAACGCCTACAATTCGATGAGCGACCCGAGTATCAAGGGCACCTTTCACGAGGACAACACGACGACTATTTCGGGGGCCGCGCTCCAGACGGCCTATGACCTGGCGGAAAGGGGAAAGGCGACCTTCGGTCTGAACGTGCGCCAGGAGGCCTGGGAAGCGGAAGGTAGGATCCGGGACGTGGAAGTGAAGAAGAATGTCTATGAATTCCGGGACTACTCCGATGACCGGGATCTCAATGTCTACAACCTGTCGCTCGAGTATGAGGTGAACCCCTTGGACGATCTCGGGATCGTGCTTGGGGGAGGATACAACTGGATGAACAACCCGGACGGCTCCAACGACGATGCAGGGAATTTCCTGTTCGGCGCCTACTATGATCTGAACCCCGAAACGCGCCTCAGGGGGTCGGTCGCGCGCAAGATCCGGTTTCCATCGATTCGTCAGCTCTATGAGGAGGCAGGGGGGAACCCGGACCTCACAACGGAAAACTCCCTCAACTATGAACTCGGCCTCGAGCGCGAACTGCCCGCGAAGAGCAGATTCACGGCCACGGCGTTTCTCATGGACGTCAAGGATTACATCGAAAAGATCCTGCCGGACGACCGCTTCGAAAACAACGATGAATACCGCTTCCAGGGTTTCGAACTGATGCTGGAATCCGCAATGGTCGACAATGCCCTGGTGCGGGCCGGCTACACCTTTCTCCATGCGGAGGACCGCTCCCCCGGCACGGAAAAGGACGAACTGCAGTACCGTCCCAAGCACAAGCTGACTTTGGAAGGCCAATACACGTTTCCGGCTGGTTTTACGGCCTATGCCAACATGCTCTACATCGCGAACCAGGTCTATTATTCCAAGAAGGCCCCGCTCATCGAGGGAGAGCTCGAGGACTACGTCCTGTTCAACGTAAAGCTCGAGCAGAAACTCTTCAATGATTTCGTGAGGCTCTACGTGCGGGCTGAAAACCTGTTCGACGTCGACTACGAGGAGTCCTACGGATATCCGCAGAGCGGGCGAATGCTTTACGCCGGGGCGGAGCTCCGGTTCTAGGCGAAGGACATTTTGAGGGCGACCTTCCTTTCCGTCAGGGGTTTCTCCTATACCTATCCGGGGGCTCCCGCACCAGCGCTCCGGGATATTGCGCTCAGGCTGCACACCGGAGAGTGCGTGTGCGTCGGCGGTCCGTCGGGCTGTGGGAAAACGACCTTGCTGCTTGCGCTGCGCGGGCTTCTGAAGAGGGGCCGTCAGGAGGGCGCCCTGGTTCGGGTTTGCCCGGGGTCGGAATCGGATATCGGGCTGGTCTTCCAGAATATCGAATCCCAGGTGTTGCTGACGCCGGTGGAGGATGATGTCGCTTTTGGCCCGCAGAACAGGGGATATCCGCACGGCGAGGTCACCTTGCGGGTCGGGGAGGCCCTCGATGACGTGGGTCTCCAAGGTTTCGAGAAGCGCAATGTCAGCGAGCTTTCCGCCGGCGAAAAACAGCGGCTCGGCATGGCATCCGCGTTGGCGGCCGGGCCGCGTGCCCTCTTTCTGGATGAACCGACGGCTCAACTCGACCGGAGGGGCAAAGCCAGACTCCTCCAGATCCTTCGCAGGCTCAAGGCTCGGGGGGTAATGCTGCTCGTCGCCGAGCACGACCTGGAGCCCTTCGTGGAACTGGCAGACCGGTTCCTGCAGATGGAGGAAGGCCGTATCATTTGCGTCGGGGATTGCTTCGAACCGCAAAGAGCCGGCGGTCGCCCTGCGGCGGGCGGGCGGGAGAACCTGCCCAGGCTGGTAGACGAGGGTCCTCCTATTCTTTCCTTGAAGGGACTCCAGGTCGAGGGCCCTGCAGGGCCGGTATTTCGTGGACTGGATTTGGAGATCCGAGCGGGAGAACGGGTCCATCTGTATGGTGAAAACGGCGCCGGGAAATCAACGCTCCTGCGCTGCATAGCCGGTCTCAGGAGGCCCGACGCCGGCACGGTCCAGGTTCGAGGGGTAGGGAATCATCGCTCGGACCGACTCCTTGGGAAAATCGCCCTGCTTCTCCAGAACCCTGAAAAACAGCTCTTCGAAGAGAATGTGCAAAAGGAAATCGGATTCTCCTTGCTGCGTATGAAACTGTCCGAGAAGGAGTCGGCGGCGCGTGTCATGGAATCGGCGGCGCTTTGCGGTGTGACGCATCTGCTGGATCGTCCCCCCCTGGGTCTGAGCCTGGGTGAACAGCACCGCGTAGCCTTGGCCTCCGTCATGGCGATGCACCCGTCTCTGCTGCTTCTGGATGAGCCGTTTGCCGGGATCGATTTCGGGGAGCGGCGCCGGCTCCTGAAAACCCTGACGGATTACCGGAATCGCTGGCAGACGGCTGTGCTGATCGCATCCCATGACGACCTGCCCGCGGTGGACTGGGCTGAACGGCGGTTGGAGATGAAGGGAGGACGGCTTGAGACCTCGCCGGCGTAGGATAGGGCCGACCTATTCAGCTGGGGCGGCCTATGAGTATCGAGCGGGCGAATCACCCGTGCATCGCCTGGGGGCCGGCTGGAAACTCCTGCTCACCTTCGTCATGGGGTTCGCCGCCGTGGCCGTGACCCGCTTCCCTGCGCTTTTCGCGCTGATCGGACTGAATGTGCTCTATATGGCAGGCTGCGGACTCAGGCTGCGGGACTGGTGGGTGGACAGCCGTTTTTTCCTGTATCAGACCGTCATCGTCGTCCTCCTCTATCTCCTGCGCTTCGGGTGGGAAGCGGGATGGTATCCGGGCGTTCTGGCCGGGGCGAAGGTCGTCCTCTTTTTTATGCCCGGAGCGGTTCTGCTGCGCACGACGCGGACCTCGGAGATGCTGAGGGTCTTCAAGAAATGGCTGCCGGCGCGCTTCGCCTTTCTGACCCTGGTCAGCCTCCGTTTCGTGCCCTACCTGGCGCAGGAGGCGCGGGAAATCGTTCAGGTGCAAAGACTGCGGGGTGTCCCGCTGAGCTTGAGGGGGTTTGCGGATCCGCGTCATTGGAAAGAGGTGTTTTCCAGCATCATGGTGCCTTTGATGGTCCGCGTCATCCATACGGCAAACGAGGCGGCGCTGGCGGCGGAGGCCAGAGGCTACGGGGTGCGGGAGCCGATACCGGGGGAGCGAACATGCGGCGCCCCGCCGGAGGATTTTGTCGGACAACCTATGGAAGGAAAATCGGAATGAAGCTTTTGATCGCTATCGATGACACGGACAACGAAGAAAGCATCGGCACCGGGCGTCTATCGCGGATGCTGGCTGCGTCGCTGAGGGAAGAGGGGTTCTCTGCGCAGACGACCGTGACCCGTCATCAACTGCTGTTGCACCCGGATATCCCTTACACCTCGCACAACAGCAGCGCCTGCATCGAAATGGATGTCGAGGGAGACGTGATGCTGGAGGCGGCGGAGACTGCCAAAGCGTTCTTGATGGACCACTTTCACGAGGGTGCGAATCCGGGGCTGTGCGTGGCTTACCGTTCCTCCGTGCCGGATGAATTGCAGGACCTGGGCTTCAGGGCGCAGCGGGAGGTCCTGACCATCGCGGAGGCCCGGGCCCTGGCGGCAAGACTCGGCGTGTGGGTCTGGTGGCTGGGGGAGACAGGACAAGGGTGCATCGGTGCGCTGTCGGGGGTTGGGTTGCGCAGCACCGGCCGCGACGGCCGGTTCATTTCGCTCGAGGGGATACGGGACCTCGACGGCCGGGTGAGTGTAGGCGAAATCTTGGAGAAAACGGGGATCCAGGCGGTTGAGGACGGAACGGGGCTTCGCCTTCATGCCGGTGAAATGGTGGATTCCCAGGGGTGGCTCAGACCGGAGCTGAAAGAGGGCAAGCCCGTTTTGCGGGTCGAGGCGGTGAACGGAGCCTGGACCGTGACCGGCAAGAAGAAGAAGGGAGGGCGAGCGTGAGTTCCAGCACGGGCCAACGTTTTACGCTGCAGGAGGGGCTCTGCATCGCCTTCTGCGCAACCTTCGTCGTCATCGCGCGCGCAGCGCTGCGCCTGCATTTGAATATCCCGGGCCACGCGATGTTTTTCACGATCTTCTTCATCATGCTGGGTCGCGGCTGTGTGGCGAGGTTCGGAGCGGCGACCCTGGTGGGGCTGGTGGCGGGCTTCGTGTGCATGCTCCTGGGAATGGGCAAGGGCGGTCCGCTGATGATTTTGAAGTTCGCCCTGCCGGGGTTGGTGGTGGATCTGGCGGCCGCCTTCCACCCTGCACTGTTCTCGAGCCTTCTCTGGTCGGTGGTGACAGGCGCCCTCGCCTCCGCGACGCGCTTTGGAACCGTTGCTCTGGTGGATGGGTTGATGGGCATGGACAAGACCGTCGTCCTTCAGCACGCGCTTCTGAGTGCATCGTTCAGCATGCTTTTCGGGGCCTTGGGGGCCGCCATGGTTCCGGCTGTCGTCCGGCGGCTCAAGGTGAGCGGCCTGATTGCCCGGTAAGGGCGGTCCGGCGGCGGAAGGTTGCCGCACACTTTCCCGCTGACCGATCTCACCGTATCCACCCCGTCGGTTGCCTGACAATGGACAGCATGTCAGCTGGCATGCGCTCTCTACTCCCATTATCATCTCGTTTACACAATTGTTTTTGACTACCTGCAGTAAAGTGTGTTATGTAAAACACTCCACAACCGATCCATAATCGATCAACCCGGCATAACCGAAAATCATTCATTTCCAGTGCAACCTTGCTACGGTTAAAATGCGTTTCTCGATCGGAGCCTCGTGTTTCCGCGCTCCGAGACGGTGTTGTTTCAGCGTTGAAAATAGAACCGGCAGAAGAAACGGACATCTTGTCGCATCTTGCGCTGTCAAGACGAACAGGCTGTACGGGAATGAACTCCCGCGTTCCGATGGCTGTATCCGATCTATGAACCCTATGATGTGAAGGAGGATGAGGGGATGAGACGTTGGATGATGCTGGCAGGTTTGTTTTTGAGTCTGGTACTGGTCTGGAGCGTTGGTTCGGCGCTTGCCGAAAAGCCGATCAAGGTCGGGATCGTCGACTGCTACTCCGGGCCGCCGAGCACCTACACGAACGATGTCCGGGATGCCTTCCAGCTGGCTGTTGACAAGGTCAACGCCGAAGGGGGCGTCTTGGACCGGAAGATCGAATTCGTCACCCGGGACAGCAAGTTCAAGGTCGACATCGGGCTGGCCGCCGCCAAGGAGCTGCTGATGCGGGAAGAGGTCGACATCCTGATGGGCACGATCAACAGCGCCCTGGCCCTGGCGATTTCCGACCTCGCGGAGAAGGAAAAGATCCCCTTCTTTGCGACGTTCTCCAAGAGCGACAAGATCAGCGGCCAGGCGGGCCATCGCTATGTCTTCCAGATCACGGAAAACACGACGGTGGCGGGAAAAGCCGCCGCGGCCGGCCTGGCGAAAAGACCCTATGTGAAATACTGGATCGCCGGGGACGATTATGAGTACGGTCACGCCATCGCCGAAAACGCCTGGAAGCACCTGAAGGAGCTGAAGCCCGAGGTCGAGCTCCTGGGGCAGTCCTGGTGGAAGCTCGGCGAACCGGACTTCACGCCCTACATCACGTCGATTCTCTCGGCGAAGCCCGATGCGGTGATCATCGCCACCGGCGGGGCCGGATGCGTCCCCTTCCTGAAGGCCGCCCACGCGACCGGCTTCAACAAGCAGGTGCCCTTCTTCATGCACACCGCGACGGAACTGTCCACCTTGAAGCCCCTCGGCCTGGAAGCGCCTGAAGGGGTGATCGGGACCTCGAACTACTTCTACTACTATCCGGAAACCCCGGAAAATCAGAGCTTCGTGGAGGAGTTCAAGAAGGCCTTCGGACGCGAGCCGAAGGTGGGGGCCCTCTACGGCTACATCACCGCTCAGCTCATCATCGAAGGGTACAAGAAGGCCGGCGCCTTCGATACCGAGAAGTTCATCGATGCCGTCGAGGGAATGGACTTGGCCACACCGGTCGGCAAGGTGACCCTTCGTGCCTGCGACCACCAGGCCATGCTGCCCATGTACATGGGGGTGACCAAGAAGGTGGAGGGCTACGATTTTCTCATTGCCTCCGATATCGTGACTATACCGGCAGAAGAGATCATACCGAGCTGCGAGGAGATCGCCAAGACGCGCGAAGCCAAATAGCCCCTCTTTCCGAAACAGACAAGGGCCGGATACCGCCGCCCTCGCGGCCGCCAGCGGCGGCCTCCGGCCCTTGAATGCCTTGACAGGAAATTCACCGACACCCTGGGGGCTTCGCAAAATGGAATTCGCAGCGCATGTGTCCTGGGAAGCTCTGCTCCAGCAGGTCCTGGTCGGTTTGAGCCGGACGACCATCCTCTTCATCGTTGCATCGGGGTTGAGCCTCGTGTTGGGGGTGCTGCGCATCCCCAACGTGTTCCATGGCTCGCTTTACATGATCGGCGCCTTTCTCGCCTACTCGGTCGCGGTCTTCATCGGGGGGCCGGCCGGCTTCGCGGTCGCCCTGTTGGCGGCCCCGCTCGGGGTGGCTCTCATCAGCCTGATCGTGGAGCGCGGGCTTTTCTGCCGGTTGTACGAGCGGGAGCACCTGATGCTGCTCCTGTTCACCTTTGCCTTCATGCTCGTCTTCTCGGATCTGGTCAAGCTGGTGTGGGGTTCGGATTACCGGTCGCTCTCCCTCCCGCCGATGCTCCAGGGTTCTTTCACTATCCTTAATCTCCCTTTTCCGCGCTACAACCTCTTCCTCCTGCTGGTCGGCCCCGTGGTGGCCTTCGGCCTGTGGTTCCTGACCAACAAGACCAAGATCGGCAAGATCGCCCGCGCGGCATCGGTCGACCGGGAGATGGTCGGCGCCGTGGGGATCAACGTCAGCTGGGTCTTCGCGGCGGTTTTCATCATCGGCTGCTTTCTGGCCGGCCTGGGCGGCGCGCTGGTCGCCCCGACACAGAACATCACCCAGGGTATGGATCATGCCATCATCATCCAGGCCTTTCTGATCGTCATCATCGGCGGTTTGGGCAATATCTGGGGGGCGCTCCTGGGCGCCCTGATCTTCGGGTTGACCGACGCGATCGGCATTTTGATCCTGCCCCAGTTCGCCATCGTGTTCCCCTATGCCGCCGTGGTCATCGTCCTCATCTTTCGTCCGACGGGCTTGCTGAAAGCCACCTGGTAACGGAGTGCATCGTGTCCAAAGGGGTATTCAGTCCAAAGACCTGGCTCCTGCTCGCGGCGGCCGTTGCGTGCATGGCCGTGGCGCCGCAGTTCCTGAGCAGGTTTTACACCTATCTGATCTCCCTGGTCCTGGTGACCGGGCTCTTGGCCATGAGCCTCAACCTGGTGCTGGGCTATGGCGGGCTGTACCAGTTTCACCATGCCGTGTTTTACGGCGTCGGGGCCTATACCTTCGCCCTCATGCGGGTGAAGACCGGCCTCCCGTCGATCTGGGCTTATCTGGCTGCACCCGTGGCCGCTCTTCTGTTGAGTCTTCTGATCGGGTGGATCTGCGTGAGGCTTTCCAAGCTCTACTTCGGGATGCTCCAGATCTCTCTGGGCTCCCTCGTCTGGGCCATCGTGTACCGCTGGTATTCCTTTACGGGCGGGGACGACGGCATCCACGGCGTGCCGATCCCGGAGGCCCTCTCCTCCATCGACAACGCCTATTATTTCACCAGCGCGGTGACCCTGGTCTGCCTGTTCGTGATGTATCTGATCGTCAATTCCCCGTTCGGGCGCGTGTTTCAGGCCACCCGCGACAACCCGGAGCGGAGCGAGGCCATCGGGGTCAACGTCAAGCGGCAACAGCTCGTGGGGCTCATGGTCGCCGGTTTCTTCGCCGGTGTCGCCGGGTCGCTCTTCGTGACCATCGAGGGGTCCGTCTTCCCTGACATGATGTTCTGGACCCTGTCCCTGGAGATCCTGATCATGTGCCTCCTGGGGGGATGGTTCTCCTTCTTCGGCCCCATGCTCGGGGCCGCCATCGTGGTCGTCCTGCGGACCGTGATGGGCATTCACACCGAGTACTGGACCCTGATCCTCGGCGTCATGCTCATGCTGCTGATCTTTTTCCTGCCGGAGGGGGTGCTGGGCTATTTCACGGCCAGGTGGGGGTCCCGCCGCCGGGCCGCCATGGAGGATCTCTAAATGCTCGAGGTCAGGGACGTCCGCAAGTCGTTCGACGGGTTCATGGCGGTCAGCGAGGGGAATCTCACCGTTGAACGGGGAAAGATCGTCGCGGTCATCGGGCCGAACGGGGCTGGAAAATCCACCCTGTTCAAGCTCATTACCGGCCACCTGAAGCCCGACGGCGGCTCGATCCGGTACAAGGGTGAAGACATCGCCGGTCTGCCGCCCTACACGATTTGCCGGCGCGGCATCAGCCTGTCCTTTCAGATCGTCAACATCTTCCACCGGCTGAGCGTCTTCGAAAACGTTCAGGCCGCCATCCTGTCCCGCCAGCGGAAGACCTTCAATCTGTTCACGCCGGCGGCGAGACTGGCCCGGGAAGAAACGATGCGGATCATCGATGCGGTCGGCCTGTCGGACAGGGTGGACGCCGTCAGTTCGACCCTTGCCTACGGTGATCAGAAGGTCCTCGAGATTGCCATCGCCCTCGGCAACGACCCCGAGCTCCTGATCCTGGACGAGCCGACGGCCGGCATGTCGCCCGAGGAAACCGCCGCCACCATCGGCCTGATCAGGCGTTTGACCCGGGAGATGGGCCTGACGATCCTCTTTTGCGAACACGACATGGAACTGGTTTTCGCCATGGCCGACGAGATCATGGTCATGCGGCAAGGCGCCACGATCATTCAGGGCCCGGGAGAGGTCGTCCGGGCCGATCCGGATGTTCAGGAAGCCTATCTGGGGGGAGGCCATTAATGCTGGAGGTCAGGGGCATTCACACCTATTACGGCCTGAGTCACATCCTTTTCGACGTGTCGCTGGATGTCCGCCAGGGCGAGATCGTGTCCCTCCTCGGGCGCAACGGCGCCGGCAAGAGTACGATCATGAAGAGCATCATGGGCCTGGTGCCGCCCCGGCAGGGCTCCATCCGTTTCAACGGCGAGGCGGTCACCGGGAAGCCACCCTATATCATGGTTCGGAGGGGCATGGGCTATGTCCCGGACAGCCGCCGCGTGTTCGCCGACCTGACGGTAGACGAAAACCTAGAGATCTCGGAGCGGAATACGGACAAACCCGACGGCTGGGACCGCGAGGCCGTCTACCGGTTTTTCCCGGACCTGCGGAGGATCCGGTCCCGCCGGGCTGGGTTCCTGAGCGGCGGAGAGCAGCAGATGCTGACCATCGCCCGGGCCCTCGTCACGAACCCCTCCTTTTTACTGCTCGACGAACCTACCGAGGGGCTGGCGCCCCTGATCGTCAAGATGCTGGAGGAGCAGATCCGGCAGCTTGGCCTGCGCGGCCTGACCGTCCTCCTGGCCGAGCAGAATCAGAGCGTCGCCCTGAGCCTCAGCGTCAGGGGCTACATCGTCGACAACGGCACGATCGCCTACCAGGGGAGCATCGACGACCTGCGCGACAACGACGAGATCCGGAAGAAGTATCTGCTGGTTTGATCACTCTTTGCCGTGAACTATCCCCTTCTCGAGATTTCAGATCTTGGATCGAACCCTGGTTCAGCGAGGGTAAAACAGTTCTAACTTCCGATCAGCTTGACGAGCGCTCTCTTCCGCCGCCTCCCATCGAATTCCCCGTAAAAGATCTGCTCCCACGTCCCCAGGTCCAGCCGGCCGCCGGTGACGGCGACCACCACCTCGCGCCCCATGATCTGACGCTTCATATGGGCGTCTGCATTGTCTTCCCCGACGTTGTGACGGTACTGAGAGACCGGTTCGTGAGGGGCCAGCTTTTCGAGCCACACATCGTAATCGTGGTGTAGCCCGGACTCATCGTCGTTGACGAATACGGATGCCGTAATGTGCATGGCGTTCACCAGCGCAAGGCCTTCCTGAATCCCGCTTTCCTTTACACAGTCTTCCACCTGCGGCGTTATGTTGATGAAGGCCCGCCGCGTGGGCGCCTCGAACCACAATTCCTTGCGAAAATGCTTCATTTTGTGATGCTCCTCCCGGTGCCCTGGTGACAGGTTCGTGCATGCTGCCGATGAATGCGAAGACCAGGGCGGCGCGATCCATGGGCCGATGACGTGCACCGGATCAGTCTCCGGCGGGGATGCCCGATTCGCAGGGGACGCCCGTTTGACACAGGCCGCAGGCATAGCCTTCGAGGCCATATCGGCGCTTGACATATTCCCTTGCGGCCCCGCCGACGTACGCGGCGCACTTGCGTTTGTCTTTACCCCTGGCGGTGATGGCCCCGACCGGGCAGCGGGGGATGCATTTGCCGCAGATCCCCCGGCTGAAAAAGAGGCAGTAGGCCCGATGGTCGGTGTAAGGCCTTTGCGTGGGCGGAACCTGGACGCGTGCCACCACCGATCCCGTGCGCATGGCTTTTCCGGCCGGAGTGATCAACCCGTCGCACAGGCCGAAGGTCCCCAGGCCGGCCGCAAAGGCTGCATGGCGTTCGGACCAGGTGGAGGCGAAGTCGTAGCGCGGGGATATCCGCCAGCTGAACTGAGGGCTGAGCACAGGGGCGACGGCCTGGATGCCCTTGGACGCAAGGTTTTCCACGACATGCCGGCGGAGCTTTTCGTTGACGATCTCGCCGAAGATGCGCCCTCTGGCCCACCTCTCTGAGGGGTAGGTCTTTTCCCGGGTGTTTTCCGCTTTCGTGAGCGCGTTTTGAGGGAGGATCCAGCTGATGACGCTGATCTCCTCAGGGCGGACATGAGGGTCCTCGAAGGTGAGCGCGAAGATCTCCCAGGGCGTCAGGTGGAAAGGGCCGACATGCTCTTTGAAGGCCTCGAACAAGGGGTCATCGCCCCTCGCGAAGCCTATCAGAGGCGAGGCGAAGGCCTTTTCGTTCGCGGCGTTCTGGAGGGTGTTTTCAGGCGAGTGGTCGATGAAATCCGTAATCAGACGCTCGATCCATCGGGTTTTCTCTGTCTGGCTCATGAGGGTCCAGACCTCCATTTTAGAGCGGTGGGAGAAAAGATCATCATCATAACATCGCTGAAGTTGCCTTTGGCACGAAGTGGGCGGCCCAGACATCGCCGGACTTGCCTGTCGGGCAAAAGGCCTCGACCTGGATAGGCAGGAGGCCCGCATCCGCTGAATATCCGCGAAAAGACAGCCGGCACGCCGCTTCAGGTCTCCAGATGGGACGGCCCGGCGGGAGAAGCCCATTTTCCGGGTCTCCCCCCGTTGCTCTGACCCGTTGAACGACCCGGACGAGCACGGTACCTCCTGCTGTCAAAATACCCCAATTTCATGCACTCTGAAAGATAAATGCGGATGGCCTGCGGTCGCTGACAGGTCTTGCGGACCGGGGAGTCAAAGGGGGTGCCAGGACGCCGGATGTGTTTCGGAGGATGTGTTTCCGAATAGAAAGCGGGTTTCGTGTTCGGGAGCCGGAAACGGCCGCCCGTGGGGAACCCGGGCGGCCGAACAGAGGGTCTGCGGCGGTTCGGATGGAGCGGGCTTCAGCAGACCCCGGCCTCGGCCTTTCTGGGCTTGCGCTCCCAGTCCTCGATTTCGGTTCCTTCGGGAACTTCTTCCCAGCCGCTGATCATGGCCCTCGTGTGGGCGAAAAGGGTGTGACCTGTCGTGATCATGTACAGGTGGACGACGAGGAAGGAAAGAATGGCAAAGGCGCCGGCCAGGTGGATGGCGGCGACCACCGTCAGGGACAGACCGCTCAACCCCCACCCTGCCCAAGAGTTGTAGCCCCAGTAGACGAGGCCGGTCGCCATCTGGACCGGGAGCAGCAGGGCCGCGAGGGAAAGGTACACGAGCCGCTGAAGCGGGTTGTGTTTGGCGTCTCTTTTCTTGGGGACCGGGTGCGATTCGCCGCGGAAGATCCCGTAGCTGTAATAGCGGATGACCAGGAGCATCTTCTTCGTGGTGGGGATATACTGACGCCACTCACCGGTGGTGAAAAGCCAGAAGATGAAAAACGCAAAGGCGATCAGCCAGGCGATCCCCGCTGTATTGTGGATTTCTGACGCCGCTTTGAATCCGAACAGGCTGAAGAGGCCGTTGATCTCGAACCCCGTGACCAGCAGCAAGAGGATCAGGATCGTTTGCAGCCAGTGCCAGAAGCGTTCGTAGCGTGTGTAAAGATAAATGTTGGTCATGCGGGATTCCATGTCTATTTCTCCTTTCGGCGGCCGGCGACCATTCTGCCGATTCCGTGAACGAATACGCCCAGCAGGGAGCCGAGGACGACGGCCCAGCCGAGGAAATGAACCACCGGGTTGCGGTCGCGCCCCGGCATGTAGAAGCCGGCCAGGTTCTGCAGCCGCCCCTCCTTGCTGTGGCATTCGATGCACTGCAGGGATTGCTCTTTCGGCGCAACCATGTGGGTGATCGGAAACACATAGGAGGTTTCGACGAAGTCGAATTCACCGCTGAAGGGGATCCCGGCGGTCTGCATGCCGATTTCGATCGATCGGCGCCAGTCCCAGTCGGCCCAGTAGGCCCCTGAGCCGGGGGGACCGAAGAGCTTGGGGATGACCACCGTCTTGTTGATCTTGTCATAGGGCTGTTTCCCCCGATGGACCTTGAAGGGGAAGATCCGCGACATGGGATCGTCGGGGCTGCCGAGGGGTGTGTTCACCGCCACGGTCCGGGACGGATCGACGACATCCTGGGCCGTCAGGGTCTGGATCGCCCCGTTGAACCAGAAGTATTCAGGAACGACATCCTTTTCCCACACAAAACTGCCTTTCAGGGAGTCATAGGAAGGTTTGCCGTGCGGCCCTTTCTCGGCGAAGGGCTTGCCCTCTTTCTTCTGGCCGGCGGTCGACCAGTCCCACCACATCTTGGTCGCCAATTCCCGTGCAAAGGTCGGGATGTGGCAGCTCTGGCAGGCCACCTTGTCGGTATGGTCGTTGGCCTTGACACCCGGCTTGTGCGGGGTGCTGGTGTGGCAGGATTCGCACATGATCTTGGCGGCGAGGTCGTCTTCGACAAGGCTCTTCCGGTGGCCGGCCGCCGGGTTCGAATAAATCCTCCCCGCGATTCGGTGCAGTTCGGTGGTATGGCAACGGACGCAGTCGAAATCTTGCCCGTCCGTCCCCATGTGTACATCGAGGGCCTTGTTCGGCATCATCATGGACGAATCGAGGTCCCCGTGTTTGACGGCATCCCCGCCGCCGCCGAAAAAGTGACAGGTGCCGCAGTTCTTGCGGGTAGGGCGGGCGACGCTCTGGGCGACCTTGTTCCAGTCCGGCGGTTCGTAGAGTTTCCCATTCGCTTTGAAGACCGTGGGCTTGTCGACCGGGTGGCCCGCACCTGTGGGGAATTTCTTGTAGGTGCCTGTCTGTTCGTGACAGACGAGGCAGTCGACGGCGTATTCATCCTTGAAGTTGAAGGATTCGTCTTTCCAGCCATACCCTGCATGGCACGAGGTGCACCGTGGCCAGTTGGACTGCGCGTTGATGCAGAAGTTGTTCAAGGTGATGCCCGCCTTGCCGATCCGCTCCTCTGGCGGCCGGCTCGGGTCCAGCCATGTCCAGTGGATGGTCTTGTGGAACTGGCCGGCCGCCAGTTCGTGGCAGGAGAGGCAGGCCTTGGTGACCTCCGGCCCCGATTGAAAGGTCTGCTGGAGCGGCTCATGCCTGGAATGGTCGGCCGTGATCCAGACCGTTCGTTCCTTGGTCGCCTGCTGGGCCATCGTGCGTCCAGGCGCTTGATTTTCGTCCACGACCCTGACCTGCGCCAGGGCCCAAACCGGTGCAATGAGCGCCGCAGCGAAAAGCGGCAACCAAAACCGACGCATCCGTGCCATAGTCCGCTTCATCGTTTCCTCCCGTTTCCCCTTCATCTCACTGTTCTGCGAAGACCTGCGGGATGCGATGGAGATCCCGCTCGCTCTGGAGCCTTTTCGAGGATGGACGTTTTGTCGGCGGGTGCCATCCTTTAGATGCTATGAAGCAATACCGATGCCAAACCCGAGGGCGGAGGCATCTGCTATATAAGTATTTGAAATAAATGCGAGTAAAAGCCGTTGCCCGCTTGTCGAAGTTCAAGTATATTAACTTTTATTAACAATTTAGCGTTAACAGTGTTTCCGCTGTTAATGATTTTCAGGAAGCAGATTGGATGAACAAGGGAGCCTATGTCGGGTGACCTGGTTTGGCAAAGGCCCGCTGCTTGCCCCGCGTTGCCGGTTCCGCCTTTCAGGGATATCATTGCATCCCGATGACATGCGGGGTTTACGCTCTAAGGGGTGCGCGAGCGAGATTCGAGGTGTGAGGAGGACAGACGGATGAGAATTGCCGATTACTGGGAGACCATCGTCAACACCCTGCGGGATGGCCTGCTGGTGGTGGATTCGGGAGGGAAGATTCTCTATCTGAATCCGGCGGCCGAGAAGATGACCGGTTATGGGTCCGAGGAACTGGTGGGGGCGTCCTGCCGCACCCTCAACTGCACGGGATGCAAGATCTTCGGACGGGGGGCGGGAGAAGCCTGGTGCAGCCTTTATTCGACAGGGGATGTCAAGGCCAAACGCTGCTTTCTCACGAGTAAGCAGGGGCGGTCCGTGCACATCGTGAAGAACGCGACGGTCTTGCGTAATGCAGAGGGTGAGATCCTCGGGGCGATCGAGATCCTGTCCGATCTGTCTGAAGTGGTTCGGGTGCAGCAGGAGATCGGCGCCCTGCGCAGGACGTTTCAGCTCGAAGACGGCTACTACGGGTTGGTCGGTGAATCGCCTGTCATGCAGAGGCTCTACGACCTGATCGACAACGTTGCCCAGACGGAGGTCCCTGTCATGATTCAGGGCCGGAGTGGAACGGGCAAGGAACTGGTGGCGAGGGCCATTCACCATGCCGGCCCCCGCCGTGAGAAGCCGTTCATCAAGGTCAACTGCGCCGCGTTGAATCCGAATCTGCTGGAAAGCGAGCTTTTCGGCCACGTCAAGGGGGCCTACACCGGTGCCGATCGCTACCGCATCGGCCGCTTCGAGGCGGCCCACGAGGGGACTCTTTTCCTGGACGAAATCGGGGACATCCCCCCTGCGGTCCAGGTGAAGCTCTTGAGGGTCCTGGAGGAAAAGGAGATCGAACGTGTGGGGGACCACCGGTCCATCCCCGTGGATGTTCGGATTATCACCGCCACCCATAAGGACCTCGAAAGGTTGACCGCCGAAAATGCCTTCCGGGAAGATCTCTTTTTTCGAATCAACGTGTTTCCGGTGTATTGCCCCTCGCTGGCCGAGCGTCGGGAAGACATCCCGTTGCTGGTGCAGCACTTCATCCGCCAGCAGACCATCAAGACCGGAAAATCCGTCAGCGGCCTGCTTCCTGAGGCGATCGAAGCCCTGACGGCCTATGCGTGGCCGGGCAATGTCCGCGAACTCAGAAACACCATCGAATACGCCTTTGTCCTCTGCAAAAAGGAAATGCTCGGATTGGAGCATCTGCCGGCAAAGATCACCGGCGCACCTGCCAGGATGCCTCGAAAGGACCTGGATGCCGTGGCAACGCTCGAGCGGGATGCACTCATTCAGGCCCTGCATGAGACCGGGGGGAACCAGTCGAGGGCCGCACACATCCTGGGCGTGAGCCGGGTGACCGTCTGGAAGCGGATGAAGCGCTACGGAATCGACCCGCGACCGAAGTGAGGCTATATCTGAGAAGGAATCCTCGTGGATTTGCCGCCTGCCGCTGAGCGGGGAGAGGCCCGGCTGCAGCCGGTGGAGTGTGACTGAAAGCCGGGAGCGTTGCACCAACGGCTGCTTTTGGAATACCCGGAAGAGGCGGGTTGCGAGCTCCGAGGCAGCGGATTCGTCGCGCTCGACAGGGTGTGGAGAAAAACCAGGGTCCTGGAGATGCACGCAGACTGCCCGTTATTGGTTGGAGCGGCGGGTGCCGGATGGTATCATCAGGTCCGCGCTCCTTTTTTTTGGAAAACTTATAGCCTGGTCTCGATCCGGAAATGATTTTCCGGTACAACCCAGTTTCCAGTCCGGAAATGAGGATTTTTTGCTAATATCAAGAAAATCAAGCGTTTGCGCGGAGGCGACCTGGTGGTCGCCGCACAAGCAAACGTGCAGACTGACGCCGAGATTGGCAAAAAAGACCATTTCCGGATGGAAACCCTATTGGAGCGCGTCCTGTCGCTCGTGCGGCAGGTCCGGCTGAGAAAAGACCCGTTCGCGGGAATGAGATGGATGGACAGGGGTACAAGGCTGCGAGCGGTCGTAGAGCGAGGTCAACCGGCCCGTTTGCCAGGGCGAGATTCGGAGGTGGGATATGGGATTGATTGCGGATCTTTTCGGCAAGGAGGATGCGTGCACGCTCCTCGTCAACCTGGACGGGCGCATTGCCGAGAAATACAACTGGTACAGGGATTTTCTGGTCCAGAACCGCGAGGCGCTGAACATCATCTCCGAACTGGAACTGCTCCAGGAGGACAGCCAGGGCTTTGCGCTCAGCGCCGTCGAGCGTCGTTATGACCGCCTTTTCGCGGCCACGGAAAAGCTGGTCCAGGCCCTCAACGCGCTTTCCGGCGGACGCTACGAAGGGCTGGTGCGGGTCTGCGGAGAGGTCGACAAGGCCATCCGCCCGCTCTTCGAGGTTTCGCCTGGGCGGAGTTCCGGGGATCTGGTGCTCCCGTTCGAGGATCTCACCGAAGATATGACCGCCGTTGCCGGTTCCAAAGCGACCAACCTTGCCGTGATCGGCAACGTTCTGGGGCTCCCGGTGCCGGCGGGCTTTGTCGTCACCGCAGAGGCCTTCCGGCTGTTTCTCGAGCGCAACGACCTGAACGGGCCGATCGACGAGATGCTCGGGGCGCTGACCCCGGAGGGGGGCGAGTCGCTCGATCCGGTCGCCGCATCGATTCAGGAAAAAATCCTCCGGGCCGGCCTTCCTCCGGAGCTCGAGAAGGCCCTGCATCAGGCCTACGAGTCGCTGGAGGGCAAGACCCGTGAAGGGGTCCGCGTGGCCATGCGCTCCACCGCAGTAGGCGAAGACACGGAGGCGTCCTTCGCCGGACAGTACAAGACCGTGCTCAACGTCGGCCGGGCGGAGATGATCGAGGCCTACAAGACGGTGCTCGCCAGCAAATACTCCCCCCGCGCCATCCGGTACCGGATGCGGTCCGGTCTGGACGACCACGCTACGCCGATGTGCGTGGCGGCGGTGACGATGATCGGGGCGCTTGCGAGCGGCGTCGTCTACTCGGTGGATCCTTCCGGATCGTCCAGGGAGGGGCCTTCCGAGGTCATGGTTACAGCGACATGGGGGCTTGGCGAACTTCTGGTCTCGGGCGAATCCTCCCCGGATACCTTTTATGTGGACCGTGAAACGGGGGAGATCACGAGGCGCGCAATCAGTCCCAAGCCCTACCGAATGGTGACGGCGGAGGGAGGGGGGACGCGCCTCGAGGAGTTGACGGGGCGGGACCGTGAGGAGCCGTCGCTCGATGATGCGTCGGTTCGGGCACTGGCGCAGTGGGCGCTGAAGCTCGAAGGGCACTTCGGCGCACCGCAGGACATGGAATGGTGCATGGATCCGGACGGCCGGCTTTTCATCCTCCAGTCGCGTCCGCTGGGCATCACGCACTCCCGCCCGCAGGAGATGTCCGGGGCGGATGCCTTCGAAGGACACGCTGTCCTCTTTTCGGGAGGAAGCCGCGCCTCCGGCGGGGCGGCATCCGGCAGGGTCCTGCACGCATCGAGGGTGAAGGGAGCCTCCGTCCCCGGAGACGCCATCCTGGTGGCCAAGGCCGCTTCCCCCGAATACGCCCGGTTCGTGGGTTCCTTGCGGGGCATCATCACGGATCTAGGGAGCGTGGCGAGCCATCTGGCCTCCGTCGCGCGGGAGTTCGGGGTCCCGATGGTCGTGCAGGCGGGCGACGCCACCGGCGTGTTGAAGGAGGGGGACGAGATCACCCTGGTGGCGGACAGCACGACCGTCTACAAAGGAGTGGTCGCCGGACTCGACGCCCCTGTTTCGCTGCCGGGCGAAGGGGTTTTCCAAAGCCCCGTCCGGCGGAAGATGAAGGAGGTCATGGCCCGGGTCTCTCCGCTGAACCTCACGGACCCGAAGTCGCCTTCCTTCTCGCCCGAGAACTGCGAGACGATTCATGACATCATCCGCTACAGCCATGAGACCGTGGTGAAAGAGATGTTCGGGCTTTCGCAGGAGGCGGGCGAGGAGGGGGTCCGTTCGGTCAGGATGACCGCCAATATCCCCGTGGCGCTGTATTTCGTGGATCTTGGCGGCGGGCTCGAGAAGAGCCTCACCACCTGCGACGAAATCACGCCCGATGCGATTGCATCTCCGCCCATGAAGGCCCTCTGGCGCGGCCTTTCTCACCCGGGCATCAGCTGGTCCGGGGCCGTCGGCCTGAGCGCCAGGAACGTCATGGCGCTCATGACCTCCGGGCCGCCGCCGCAGATGGCGAGCTACGTCGTCCTCTCCGATGAGTACGTGAACCTGAGCTTCAAGTTCGGGTACCACTACGCGAATCTGGACATCTTTCATTCCGATGAGCCCGAAAACAACTACATTACGCTTCAGTTCGGCGGGGGCGCCGGCTCCTGGTTCGGGCGCTCCATGCGGATCCACTTCCTTACGGAGGTGCTCGAGCACCTGGGCTTCACCCTGAACATCTCGGGCGACCTGCTGGAGGCGGTTCTCAAGGGATATGACCGCGATTCGATGGAGGAGGCGCTGGATCAGGTGGGTCGGCTGCTGGCCGTCACCCGGCTCCTGGACCTGGCGATCCAGGGCAGGGAGCAGGTGGAACCCATGGTGAAGGCCTTTCTCGCAGGCGACTACAACCTGCTGGGCGACTCCAGGGCGGCGCTCGAGGGTTTTTACACCCTGGTCGGAGAGTGGCGAGCCGAGAAGCGCGGGGGGCGCCAAGGATGGCTCCAAAAAGGCTCCGGTTCGGGAGAGGGGCTTTCCTGCACCTTCAAAAACATCATGGGGAAGATGGCCGGGGATCGATACCAAAGGTTTCTGGACAGCATCCAGGCCTACCACTATTTTCCCCTGGCGGTGTTGAAGGAAAGCCACGTCAACAACGCCACGGTCGAGGCGACCCTGACCCTCGAGGGCGGGTGCATCGACATGACGGGCGGCCTGGTTTTCGGCTTCCGGAACTTCAATCACTATTTCGTCTTCGCCCTAGACGCCCTGGCGGGGAGCGCCGTGGTCTTCGAATTCGTGAAGGGCAAGCGGGTCAGCCGCGCGGAGGCGAAACGGGAGGTGGAATCGGGCCGGGGCTACCGCCTGTCGGTGCGGGTGCAAGCATCCTCCGCCGAGTGCTCTGTGGACGGAGAGCCCGTGCTGACCTTCGAGGCCAGGAAGCCCCTCGAGGGCTATGTCGGCCTCTGGACCAAGGCCGACAGCCGGGTCTACTTCGAAGGCCTGGACGTCAAAGAAAAATCCGCCGCGGCGGTCACGACCAGGGAAACTGCAGGGTGACGCGTTCACCTGATGGGACGATGGATCGCGGGGGAAGGAGGTCGATCAGGACCTCGGGGCGATCCTCTCCTTCCGGGCTGCTGACGATGAGGGTGAATCCGTCCGGGAGGCGGTGCCCGGTGCGCTCCCAAAAGCGCGAGAACGCGGTCTTGAGATCGTTTTCGAGGGCGGCTGGGGCGAGCCCATGGGGGAAATGGTCTTTGCACCACAAGACAACCTGGGTGATGCCGGAGACGAAGAGCTGGTAGGCGAGCGAGGTGCCTGCGGCCGTCGTCTCGGCCGGGGCGAAGACCACGTCCTGGTTCCGTAAGGCCACAAGCGGCAGGATGCCGGTGCGGATGAACTGTGCAAGCCGCTCCTCGCTCAAAGGCATTTCCGTGGGGATCTGCCGTCCTTGCGCGATGGCATGAAGAGGCTGATCCTCCAACCGGATGCGCTGCCACTGGGTGAAGGCGGTGGGCCATCCCGTCCGGTGCAGGCTCTGCACCAGGAGCGAGGCAAGCCCCCAGACCGGCGCGATCCAGGGAGGCGTCTTCTCTTCGAATGCGGCTGCGCGGGGCGGGTTTTCCGGGCCGAATGGGATCCTGGCGGGCAGGCGGTTGCAGGTGAGGGCGAGCCAGCGCGCTTTCGATTCCTGTTGGAACCGGCGCCACTTGGCGAATTCCGGGCCTTCGGTCGTGTGCGGCAGATAGGCGAGCCGGTCGAGTTCACCCCAATCCTCGAGATGCAGAAAGCGCGGCCCGATCCAGCAGACGGCGGGAGAAAGGAGGGTCTCGGCGAGCGCCGCGATCCGTTCGAGGCGCTCGATGCCGGTCGGGGAGCTGTCGCAGGGGAGGTCCAGGAGGATCACCGAAGGCGGCGAGGCGATCAGGTGATCGAGCGCGAGTTCCAGGGTTTCGGCGAGCGTTTCCGCTGCAGCCGGGAGCAGGCTGATCTCGACCGTGCCGTCCGCCGCCCCTTGACCCAGCAGGAGCTTGAGCCCGCGCCAGGATCCTTCGAGGGCCTGATGGGATGGGTCGGCGAAGATGCGCTGAAGGGTCTGGGAAAGCAGGTCGTCCAATGCTGCGGTGATCGACCGGGCGGAGGTACCCGGCGCCCCGCTTCCTCCGGGCAGGGCGACCATCTCGAGGATCTTGTCGATTCCGCCGGTGGACGAACCGCGCGGCTCCGAAATCGGGGCATCGGGGCCATGGATGGGCGGCAGGTGGGGCCGCGCAGCCAGGGCGCTGCAGATCGACCGGTTGTCGACGCCCTGACGGCGGGCCTCCGCGGCGAAGGCCTTCGCCTCGACGAGGGCCTTCAGGAACGGATCGGTCTGGATCAGGGCATCGGGGTGGAACGATTTGAAGTGTTGCCAGGCAAGATCCAGGCCGCCTGCAGGGCAGAGTTCCTTCGGCAGGGGGATGTACAAAGCCGGCCTCAGCTGCGCCAGCACCCGGTCGAGGTCGGACGGGTCGACGGTGATCGGGGGGTCGCGCCAGACGGCTTCCCCGGCGCCTCGAAAAGGTGCGATGGCGAGGATCTTGAACGGAAGGGATGGGATCTGCATACCGCCTCCTGATCATTCAGGGTTGCGGACGGTCAGCGGCTCCAGAACTTCTTCAGGATGGAGCGCGGGCCCTTGCCGGATTTATCCGGCGGCTCGGAAGGGGCGCTGTCGGGTATTTCCGCTGGAGAAGCCTGAGGCTCCCGAAAGGCCGGCGCTTCGAACTCGGCCAGCCTTCCTTCGCCCAGAAAGCGGAATGCCGGACCCTGCGGGGTCAGGCGCAGGATGCAGTTCGGCTCCAGGACCGCCTGTGGCTGGACCGGCTGCCCGTTTACGGAGAGGGTGCCGCGGCCGGTGAGGTCCTTGACCCAGTAACGGTCTGCATGGTGGAAGAACAGCGCGTGCTCTTCCAGGATCCCGGGCAGGGGCAGGATGAGGTCGCATCGCGGACCGCTTCCGAGGAGGACCGGCAGTTCGTTGAATGTCCGCAGGGTTGGGCCGTACAGGATCGTCAGGGGCGCCCGCACGCGCTGCACCGGGATGTCGCCCGAAGGCGGCGCCGGATGGGGCTGCGGGGGTGCTGCGGGTGGAGGAGGCTCACTCGGCCGAAAGGGTGCACCGGTGCCTGCGGATGGCGGGGCGGCGGCCTCCGGTGGCGCCTCTTGCTCGGGAAGGCCCGGGCCGCGGTGGTATGGGCCGGTGGGGGTTTCCGCCGGGGCCTGAGCGGCTTCCGGTCGCCCGGGGAATACGTCCGCTCCGGAGACATCGGCAGGGGGCGTTGATGCTTCAGGTCTTACAGGGGGGATGAAGGGCTCGGCGGGTCTTTGGGGCGGAACCGCCGCAGCGGCGGCCCCCGCAAGGCTGCCCGTTTCAGGCTGCGCCTCGGCGATGCGGGTCAGAAAACTCACCTTGGGTCCGCCTTCGGCGAAGAGCAGAACGTCCCCGTCCTTCAGATAAGCCTCCTTGACCCGTTTGCCGTTGACGAACGTGCCGTTGGTGCTGTGATCGATCAGCTTGAAGCGGTTCCCTTCGCGGAGGATTTCAGCATGTCTGCGGGATACGATCAGGAGGTCCTTCGGGAAGGACACCTGGCAGTCGGGGCTGCGCCCGAAGAGGATGGCCGGGTCGTCGAGTTCCTGGATCTCGCCTTTCCGCGGCCCCTGGATGTGGACCAGTTGGACGGTGATCAGCGGCGGTTTCTGCATGGGCTCACCCGGACCTCGCATGTGTGGAGCGCTGAAGAGCGGCCTGTCGCGGGATCGGGAGACGGCTGAATCCCCTGTACCCCGAGTGGACCAAGGCCGCCAGCAGGGTAAAACCGAACAGGCAAGAGATACCCTGCTGCGCTGATCTTCACTCTGCAAACAAAGGGCGGTGTTTGAATTATATGTTGGAAAGCCCCCTCGTTGTCAAGCGGCAAGCGTTGCCGGTACCGGGTAATTTTTAGAAATGATTGTTCTTTTCCAGGATTTCGGGTAGAGTCGAAGAACAGTTGTTTTATGTCGTGTCCGGGTGGTTGGCGCTTTGGGTGATCGTTGCCTGCAGCGAACGGATGGTCGCCGCAGACGCCCGCCGCGCGGAGGAAAACCTTCCCGCCGGATGTTCACGTGCACCCGATGCCTGCGCTGCAAGGAGGGGGAGACCGATGAGCAGGATGGCATGGGCCGGCAAGTCGGATATCGGCCTGAAACGCCGGAACAACGAGGACACCTTCCTGATCTCCACCGAACTCGGCTTTTGCCTCGTGGCCGACGGCATCGGCGGCGCCGCGGCCGGCGAAGTCGCCAGCCGGACCTTTGCTGAAACAGCCGGTGAGATCTTCCAGTCCGCACAACCCCTCTCCGAAAAAGATGTCATTCAAGCCGTCCGGGAGACCTTCAAGGCTGCCAACGAACGGGTGCGCGCACACATCCACCGGAACCCGACGCATCTCGGCATGGGGTGCACCGCCGAACTCCTTGCCTTCCACCCTGATGGGTTCGTCCTGGGTCACCTGGGAGACAGCCGGACCTACCGCCTCAGAGATGCTCAGTTCACAAGACTGACGAGCGATCACACCCTCGTGCAGGCGCAGCTGGACCAGGGGCTTATTACCCCCGAGGCTGCGCGCACCCACCCGATGCGTCATGTGATCCTGCGTGCGGTGAGCGGGGAGGAGGCCGTGGAACTCGATCTGATACGGGGGAAAATCCTGCCGGGGGACGGTTTCCTGCTTTGTTCGGACGGGTTGACCGACATGGTGGATGATGTCCGTATCCACGAGATCCTGGCCGCAGGGGGCTCTGTACAGACCAGGGTGGACCGGCTGGTCGAGGAGGCGCTCGCGGCGGGCGGGAGGGACAACGTCACGGTGGTCCTCTGCGAGGTGGTGGAATGAACCCGGGCCGCGGGGCTTCGGCAGCGCCCTCGGCCGGGGCGGTGAAGGCCGCACGGCTGCTGATCTTCGGAGCCGATGTCCGCACCCTCAGGACTCTTTTGGCGTTTGGCCTGTTTTTCCTGGAAGTGTTTTTTCCCCGGTTGATGTCACGGGATCTGCGTGCGGAAAATGGGTGGCAGTCATACGCCTTGCCGGTGGCGGAACTCGAGGCGGTCGTGACCGGATGGCTCGAGCGTTCGGGCTTCGAGGTCGGGGGGGCAACCCTCGCCATGGGGTACCGTCGCCTGGATGCCCGGAAGGGGGAGGAGGCATGGGAGATCCGGCTGCGCCCGCAGTCCCCTCTAGGTTCGCAAGTGCTGGCGGTTTTCACCCGGGGAGGTGATCCCGATCCGGCCCGGGCCGCGGCCCTTGACAGGTTCATCACGGGTTATCTGGGCGGTTCGACAGGACCGGCGGCAGGGGTTTCCAACAGGGATATCCCTGCTGCGGTGCTTTCGAGGATCGAATCCGTGGTTTGCATCCGGGTCGGGGAGGGGGCTGCGGAGAGCCAGATCTCGGGCCTGGTGCTCGACCGCGGAAGTCTGATCCTGTGCGTCGCGCACGCCCTGGGGAGGGGCGATGGCGTTCAGGTGGTTTTCCACGATGGAAGGGTTTTGCAGGGGCATCCGGTCAGGTTGGAACGACATCGGGATCTCAGCCTCGTCCGGGTCGCGGGGAAGGCACCGCCGGGCGTGTCGCCGCGCGAGGGGCGCCGCCTCGAGGGGATGGGCGAGCGGGTCTATTCCATCGGATGCCCCCTCAGACTCGGCGGGACGGTCTTTCAAGGAACGGTCAGCGGCCCGCCGCGAAAGGTCGACGGTCAGCCCCTCTGGGTGGTCCGCATGGAGGTTTATCCGGGCAGCAGCGGCAGCCCGGTCTTCGACGCCCAGGGCAACCTGGTCGGCATGGTCAAAGGCCGCTACCGGGGAACCGATTCGGTCGGTTTTCTGATTCCGCTCGAAACCATCCTTGCCTTTCTGAACGAGGGTTGAGCCACATGCAATATGGGCGCTTCGAGGTCCAGCGGGAACTGGGGCGGGGTTCGATGGGGGTGGTTTACCTGGCCTATGATCCCGATCTCGATCGGCTGGTGGCCGTGAAGGTCCTGCGCGAGGACCGGCTGGTCAGCGAGGATTTCGTGGAGCGTTTCCTCCGCGAGGCCCGGGCCATGGGGCGGCTGTCGCCGCACCCCCACATCGTGACGGTCTTCGATGTGGGGCGGGACCACGGCACGGTCTATATCGCGATGGAGTACCTCGAGGGCGAGGCCCTGAGCGATCTGATGCGCCGGCGCCGCTTCTCCCTGGACGAAATCGTGGATCTGGGGGTTCAAGTAGCCGAGACGCTCGACTATGCCCATCGCAAAGGGATCGTCCACCGGGACATCAAACCGTCCAACATCATCGTCATGCCGGGGGGGGTCGTCAAGATCACCGATTTCGGCATCGCACACATCGAAGACCCTTCCATTCAGTATCGGACCCAGGCGGGAGAAATCCTCGGGACCCCTGTTTACATGTCCCCGGAGCAGGTCATAGGGCAGAGGGTCGACGGCCGCTCCGACCTCTATTCCCTGGGCGTCATCCTCTATGAGCTGGCGGTGGGGGCCCGGCCTTTCAGGGGTGAGAACCTGGCCGCCATCTTCAGGGCGATTACGCAGGATGAGCCTGTGGATCCCGCTGCCGAGAACCCGGCGGTCCCTGCTGTGCTGGGGACGCTTATCCTGCGGGCCCTGCAGAAGCTGGCCGAAGCGCGCTACCAGACCGGCGCGGAGATGGCGGCCGCCCTCAAGGCAAGCCTGGAGGCTCCGGCTGTCGGACCTCCCGTGTTTGCGGCTTCCACCCCGCCTTCCGGCCGTGCGCTTTCCGAGGGTACGGTTCGGGAAGGTTCCGGCGGGGCGGTGCAGCGCAAAGGGATAGGGCGCCCGACGCCGCTCCTGATCGTGCTGGCCGGCCTGGTTCTCACTGCTGCGGCGGTCCTGGGGTACCATTTCCTCAAACCGGAGCCGGCTCCTGAAGAAAGACAGGCGGTCGTCGATCAGACCCCGGCCATCGAGGAAATAATCGGAGAGCAGGTGCCGCTCCAGGGGCGCCTGACGGTGGAAAGTTTTCCGGAAGGGGCCCAGGTCTTCGTCGATCAATCCTATCGGGGGGAGACCCCTCTAGGTCTCGATCTCCCGGCGGGGACCTACGAGGTCCTCGTCGAGAAGAAGGGCTTCCATGCCTGGGAGGCCCAGCTGACGCTCGCTGAGGCGCGTGAGACTCCGCTCTCCGTGCGGCTCCTGCCGGAGGAAGAAGGACAACCTTGAAGCGACGGAGGAGGTGACGGCATGCAGTTGAAAACAGGATGGATCGTTTTCCTTGCGGCGCTGATGGTGCTGATGGGGGGCGGCCTTGCCGCTGTCCCGGCTCAGATCCCCCCCGGAAAACAGGCCCCGGCCTTTGCCCTCAAGAGCGTCGAGGGCGCCTCCCATGCGCTCGACGCCGTGAAGGACCACCCGATGGTGATCCTCTATTTTTTCGATGTGGAGTCCCGCCCCAGCCAGGAAGGCCTTCTGACCCTGGATCGCCTGGCCAGGCAGCACCGGGAGGCCCGGCTGACGGTCTGGGGCATCACGCTTTCCCCCGCACAAAAGGTCGCTGAATTCGCGGCGGGCCGAGGCCTCGGATTTCCGCTCCTGCCGGACACCTCCGGCGTAAGCGACCTTTACCACGCGCGTGTGGTGCTGCCGACGGTCTACATCCTCGGCCCGCAGCTGAAGGTCCTCGACTATTTCCAGGGCGGCGGCCGGACCACCGAGGTCATGCTGACCCGCCTGGCCGAACGCACCCTGCAGGCCAGACAGCCGGCGCTTGCCCGGGCCCTCGGGGGGGAGGCCGGTGCGAAAGACCCCGCGAATACCGATGCCCGCGTGGTCCAGGGGTATGCCGCACTGAAGGAGGGCAAACTGGAGGAGGCGGCCGAGACCTTCGACGGCCTGGCGCAGAAGACGGGTCGAGCCGGGGCGGTCGGGAAGGAAGGGCTTGCGGCGGTGTATGCACGGCAGGGCCAGGCGGAAAAGGCATTGCAGCTGGCCGACGAAGTGACGCAGAAGGCGCCCGGACGGGCCTATCCGCATGTCATCAAGGGAGATGTCCTCTACAGCCAGGGAAGGCATGCCGAGGCCGAGAAGGAATACCAGGAGGCCACCCGCAAGGAGGAGGCCCCGCCCTTCCAGCGGGCGGTCGCCCACAACCGTCTCGGGCGTCTCAATGCCGCCCAGGCGCGCTATCCTCAGGCGCGGGAGCTTTACGACCAAGCGGTGGAACTCGACCCTTACTATGTCGAGGCCACGGCCAACAAGGGCGTCACGTATGAGCGGGAGGGGCAATGGGGCAAGGCCCTGGAGGCTTATAAGGGAGCCCTCACGCTCGACCAGAGCGATGTCTTTACCGCGGTGCTGGCGCGAAAGGCCCAGGAGCGCCTCGACCTCGAGCGGGATGCCGCACGCAGCCAGCGGGTGGACGCACTCGTGAAGGAACTGGCCGAACGATACCGTCAACAGAAGGCTGTACCTGTCGAGGAGGTCGATGCGTGGACCTCCCGTCCGATGGTCCTGAGCTTCGTGGATATGCAGGAAAGGGGCGGTCTGCCCGATCGCGACGGTTTTCCGATCGTCCTCGCCGAAGGACTGACCGAGCAGCTCAACCGTTCGGGCCGCATCAGGGTGATCGAGCGGGTTCTGATCGAGCGGGTCCTGGAGGAACTGAACCTGGGGTCGTCCGAACTGGCCGACCCGGAAACCGCATCGCGCCTCGGGCGGATCATGGCGGTCAAGCTGATCGGCACCGGGACGTTGAACCACCTTCCCGGCGCCTCGCTCCTCAACCTGCGCCTGATCGACACGGAGACCACCGCCATCCCTCGGATCCTCACCGCCGAGGTCCAGCCCGGCCGGGCCTTCCAAAAGACTTTTTTTCAGCTGAGCCGGCAGATCCTCGAGACCGTCATGGAGAAATACCCGCTGCGCGGCTATGTGGTCGAGGCTGCCGGTGACGAGGTGATGATCAACCTCGGAGCGCAGCAGGGCGTGGTCCTCGGGACGCGCTTCGCCGCCGTCGAGGAGCAACCCCCGGTCGAATACAAGGGCAGGCTCCTCAAACGCGCGCAGCGGACCATAGGCGAACTCGAGGTGACCCGGATCGAGCCGGACCTCGCCTACGCCCGGATCCTCAAACAGGATCGGCCGCTCAAGACCGACGACAAGGTGCAGGAAACGGGAGGGCCCGCACGTGAGACTCGGTAGGCATCATCCCGGCTCTGATCTTCGGGCGGCGCGCCTTGAAGGGGGGCCGGGCCGGGAGGCCGGTTCGCATTCAAATGCCGGCGGGGTTCGGACCCGGCTGCGGATCTGGCTCGAGGGCTGTGCGCTTGCCCTGGCCCTGGGTGCGTGCGCTGCAGCAGCGCCTCCCGCTCCCCTCGGGCCGCCGGCGGTGGCGGTTTGGGACCTCGAGGACCTCGGCCCGGCGGGGTCGGCCCTCCCGGGATTGGGAGAGGCCCTCGCCGGCCGGGTGATCCAGGTCCTGGATGCCGAAGGCGGCTATCAGGTGATCGAGCGGGAGCGGCTGGTCCGCATTTTGGAGGAACTGAACCTGGGCTCGGGGGAACTGGCGGATGAAGAAACACGCCTGCGCCTCGGGCGGATCGCCGGGGCGCAGCGGATGGTCTTCGGCAGTTATCTGGTGATCGAGGGAACCGCCCGGATCGATCTGCGGCTGGTGGAGGTGGAGACCGGCAGAGTGCTCGCGGCTGCGGAGCGCAGTGCGGCAGGCCATGACATCCAGGAATGGCTCGGCGCCGCCGGGGAGGCGGCGGCCGAGCTTGCAGGGGCCGCTCCGGTCAGAAGGTCCCGGTGAAAGTGACGGCGGCGCTCAACCCGCGATAACGCCGGCCGCTTGTGGGGTGGTACCAGGTCTCGTCATCGTCCACGATGAAGCCCTTGACCCCGATCTCTCCACTCAGGTTGGCCAGGAGCTGTCGGGCCACGGCGACCCCGAGGGCGAATTTCCGGCGCTCGCCGACGTAAAGATCCTCTCCTCGAGGGTAATCATTGGCGTCGATCGAGAGGAATTGGGCGAGCCCTTTCAGGGTGGTTCGGGAATCGAGCGCATACCGGCAGAAGAGGTCCGCCACCCATTCGTCCCCGTGGCTGTTGGCCTCCTCCTTCAGAATGCCCCCCGACGGCTCGTCGAAGCGGCTTTTGGCCCTCTGGATGCTTCTCAGGCTGACGGAGGTCTCCCAGGGACCGGCCGAATAGTCCAAGCCCACGCCGATCATCATGAAGTCCCCCTCCTCATAAAAGGCCGCATCCCGCACCGTGTCCTGGCCGTAATCGGCGTACTGGGCGAACAGCCGCGCCTGCCAGGCGGATGTCAGCAGATAGTGGACCTCCGCCGACAGGGTGAAGATGTTTCCCGGGTCGTAGTCCTCGACCTCCTCGCTGTAGTCGTAGCTTCCGCGCCACACGTATCCAGCCCCCAGGCCGGCCGCCCAACGCTCCCATTCCCTGCCGAGGACGAGCGTCGGGTTGATGTTGAAACCCTCGCCGAGCTGGGTGATGGAAACGAGATCGGGGTCCAGATACAGCAGCAGGTCATCGGCGCTCAGCCGGGTCTCGCCCGTGGGAAGGTTCAGATCGAGCCCGATCAGGATATCGACCGGGAAGCGGCCGATGATCTCGTAGGAGGCATTGATCTTGGTGTCGGCGAAATTCGAGACGGACACGTCATCCCTGCCTTCGGGAGATGTTTCGGTGTACATGATGGCGCTGAGCACCCGCAGGGAAAAGGCATCGTAGCGGCCGGCGACCTCGATGGGCGTGTGGAACTGAAAACCGCTCTCATCCGCATCGCTCCGCCACAGGTCGAAGTGAAAGCCGGTGTGGAGGGTGTATTCGAACTCCGTCGCAGAGGCCGGTCCGGTGATGCACCATACGCTGACCAGGCACAGGATCCCGATGACGATCTTTATGGCTTTCATGGCAGATTTCTTCCTCCTGAATAGCCTTGGGTTGCGACCTGCAATGATCGTTTCCTCTGCCTCCGCATGCTCTCAGAGGCTGTTTCCCTGGTGGAGACAGGTTCCCCCCATTTCGGGGAGATGTCTCGTCAACCCTCGCGTCAAGGCTGAAAGCGCTCGGGCGGCGGCGGGGGCTCGGGCAACGGTTGGGGCAACTGGTCCAGATCCTGGGGAGTCCGCTCGCGCCGGATGACCTCGTCGGGTGAGAGACGGTCGGTCAGAGAGGTCCGGTCGCGCAGCGAGCGTAGGAAGGCCCCGCTCCGCCGCTTCGGCGGGATGAGCCCGAGCGACCTCAACTCTTCGAGCGCCTCGGCCGCCGTACCGAAGCCGGGGTCGGCCTCCAGGGCCTTTTCATACAGCTCGGCGGCCTTGGGGTAGAGCCCGCGGTCGCTGGCATCGATCCCTTCGGCGAACCTCAGGAAGGCCTCGAGGCTGATCGTCAGGGGCCGCCGCAGCGCCTCCTCTTCTTCGGCCGACGGTTCGACCTTCAGAAGGGCCAGGATTCCGAAGAGGATCTCCTTTTCCATACGAAACAACTCGGCCAATGCTCCCTGGGCGGCGGGCTGCCCCAGGATCCGGCTGTCCGGGACCTCCAGGACGTCGGCCCGGATGTCGATGACATGGGCACGGTCGGCTGTCATGCCTCCACCGGCAAGCCAGCGGGCCCGGAGGAGCTTGCCCACCCTTGGCGCCGTCCCGGTTTCCACCAATCCTGAAACCCCGAGTCCCAGCTCCTCCACCAGGGCCTGCATGCGCACGCGTTCGACGACGCGCAGCGATGAGACCTGCGTCAAGTCGGTGATCAGCATGACAGCCAACCCCTTCTGGAGCGGATCGAGTTCCGCCGCCCCGGTCCGGTTGGCGAAGTTGAGCACCGCGATCGTGTCCCTGGCGGCAGCCGATGCCGCCAGGGCCTTTTCCTGCTGCAGGGCCTCTCTGGCCCACAGCCGGACCTCTTCCGTGATGACGTGTCCGGCCCATGCCGGTGATACGGTCATCAGCAGGATCAGGACGCATCCTGCCAGCGCTTTTCTGCTGCATTTATGCATGTGGGGACCTCACCGTTTTTTGTCTGGATTTATTGGTCTGTGCACTTGATTTCAACTTCCATACGGAAGGGACTTTTCAAGCCTGTCTGCGCCTCATCCGCCCGGTTGCTCGTGGGGCGGCTTGCAAGTCTTCTCGGTAAAACAGTTTGATCCTATGAGCATCTCCCAAGCATCTTCCTTTCCGGATTGCAGAAGACGCCATTGCCGGCTCCTCCTGTCCGGATGATGGATCCGGTCAGGGGCGGCGCCGTGTTTTCCCCAGGCCTTCGGGCGGCAGGGGCGGCGGAGGACCGTCATAGGTGCCCATTCCCGCTTCTGTGGTCTTCGAGCCGTTCGAAAGTGCCGCAGGTTCCGGCGGTATCAGGAGTTCCACATCCTCGGGGGTCAGGTTTTCGATCCAGTAACCCCGTCCCATCCGCAGCCCCGAAGCGATGGCATACTGCCCCGTTGCGCTGTCGTATTCCAGGATCACCCGGCTCGTCAACGTGTTTTCCTCGGCGGTGACAGGGATGAGCGACTCTTCTGTCCCGTCGCTGACCAGGATCCGGTCGTTCCAGCCGACATCGAAGAAGAAAGGGCCGGCGAGCTGGTTCCAGCCCGGGTGCAGAAGGACCCTGCAGGGCCGGCGGATGGAGGCCGGTGTGCCGGTGATATCCAGCGTGGCCGGGTCGCGGGCAATCGCCCAGTAACCGCGTCCCGGAACGCAGGCCTGCTCGGCCCCCCACCCCGGGCCGACGATTTCGATGTTTTTACCGGTCTCAGGATCCCAGCGGAAAAGCCTGAAGCGCTTAATATCGTACGGCCCGAGCTGTGCCGTGATCTGATGCAGGAGATCCGGGTCCGCCTCGACCGGAAAGCCGACCTCCGAGTAGGCACCGGAGGGCAGGGTCAGCCTGAAGGTCCTCGGGCTTCGGTCATCCACGGTGATGGTCACCGTATCCGAAGAGGCCAGAGCGGAGGCGTCGCGGACCTCCAGTTCGAAATCGAGCCTGGCCCCTTCAAGAGGCACCATCGGGGCGGTGAAGGTCGCTATGGCGGTTTCCGCTCCGGACAGGCTCACAGGGGTGCCACCCGTCTGCCGCCACCTGAAGGCCGCGATGGGATAGAAAGGATCGGACGGGCGTGAGAGCGATCCATCCAGGGTAACCCTGGTTCCTTCGTCGACAAACTGATCGGGTCCGGCCTCGGCGACGGGCGGCAACGGCAGGTCTGTCACCCGCACCAGGGCCATGTCGGCACCCTGAAGACCAGCCGAGTCGGTCACCACCAGGAGGAAGGCCAGCAAACGGCCCAGGGCGCCTCCCAGGGGCGCCGTAAAGGACGCCACGGCGGATTCTGCGCCGCTCAGGGCCACAGGCAGGCCCCCCACCTGAATCCACTGGTAGGACACGATGGAGGCGGCCGGGTCCCACGGCGCGGAGGCGCTTCCGTCCAGGGTGACCAATGAGCCTTCTTCCGCGCTTTGGTCAGGTCCGGCCGCGGCGGTGGGCGGCTTGCGCGCGGAGATGACCCGGTATGCCTGCACCGGGACGTCGTCCTGGACGGTTTCATAGGCTGCCAGGACGCTCACATCCAGGGGGTTGTAGGCCAGGGCCGGCCGGGTATCGCGCCCGCCGGTCGCTGCGATTGCGATCTCGAGGCCGTCCGCCGCGCCCTCGGCATCCAGGAACCGGCCGTAGACATCCCACCCGGTGAGCTCCCCCCCGCGGTCGTCCTGCCAGGCGGTCAGGAAGCGCCGCCCGGTTTCGAGGAAAACCACCGCCGGATCGAAGGCCTCAGCGGCCGTGTCGGAGATCGGAAAATCGTCCCCGATCAAATCGCCTTCCGAGCCGGCCAAACGCCCGAAGATGTCGGCACCCTGTGCCTCGGCATTGCGCCCGTCCGTCCACACCGCCAGATAACGGCCGCCCAGCCGGTCGAAGGCCACGGCGGGCAGGGTCTGGTCGGCATCGGCCGCGGAGAGGATCCGTTCATCTCCGATCAGCGCCCCGCCGGCCTCGACAAGACGACCGTGGATATCCCAGCCGGTCGTGTCCGCGTTCAGGTCGTCCTGCCAGACGACGAGGCTGCGGCCGCTGGCGGGGTCGCAGGCGACGGCCGGAAAGGCCTGCAGGCGTGGTTCCTCGTTGGACGGTGTCAGCAGAAAGGCCTCCTCCTGAACGAGGGCCCCGTTCGCGTCCACTTCGCGGGCGGCAATCGCCTGATTGCAGATCTGGGTGGGACCGAGGCTATAGCAGGCCCGCGTCTGCCAGACGACGAGGCATAGGCCGTCGCTGCAGGCAACCTGCGGGGCCATTTCACCCTGACTGACGTATCCTGTGATGGGGATCCTCCCTTCGAGGGGCAGGCCGTCCGGGGCAACCAGCCGTCCAAGGACCCGCCAGTACCGTATATTGGTATCCGGGAGGAAAGCGGATTCGCTCCAGACCGCCAGGAAGTGCCCGTTCTCGCTGATGCGGTCGACGGCCGGGAACTGCCGCATCACCGCGCCGTCCATTCCAGAGAGGCGGACTGGATCTCCGGCCGGCTCTCCGGCAGCGTCCCGGAGCTCCCCGTAAATGCTCGACGTGGCATTGAAGACGTCTGCAAATACCGATAGGTAGCTGTTGTTGACGGGGTCATGGGCCACCGCCGGCTGGTAGGCGTCTGGGGCGGCTGCCACGCCTGGCGGCAGCAACAAGGCCACCCAACATCCCAGTGCGCAAAGCAGTGTCTTTTTCATGGCATCCTCATCGTTCATCCTTCTAAGGGTCTCATGGTGATCGGATCAGTGAACGGTTTGTGTTTCAGGTCTCGAAACGTGTCTGCGCCTGGCACCTTCTTGATGAATTTGAAACAGGCTGTTCCGTGGGCGAGGGCGCCTGAAGATTACCTTCCCGACGGAGTCAGAAGTCCATGACGAATACCTCGGCCGATTCCCCGGCACCGTAGGGACCGAACAGGATGGAATCGGCTGTCCCCTGCACCTTGAAAAAATAGGACGCCTCGGAATCGAGGCGGTTCTGCACGGCCCAGGCCAGGTAGGACCTTTCCCGAAGCGCCAGCTGCATCCCTTTGACCGGGTAGGACAGAACCGATCGCTCGGGGAGGCTCCCCCTCGGCCCGACGGCCTGGAAGGTGATCTCGGCCGGTCCGGCTATCCCTGCCATGGCCCCTTCCCAGGGCGCCTCGACCGGCCCCGCCTCGAACCAGGTTCCGAGGGTGGGGGACGCATGCACCTCGATCCGGTAATCCGCCAGGGCCGCCGCCGGGGGAGCGGAGTGCAGACGGGCGACGATCTTGGCCGCCGGGCTCGCCCCCTGGAGGGCCGTCACCTGGGCCCCCTTGAGCGGCGTGGGGAGGGTGTCCGCCGGGGGTGCCGCGCCGCCGCTCACGAACAGCGCCACGGGGAATCCTCGTCCTCGTTTTGCCTGAACGGTGATCGCCAGCAGGGCGAGGCCATAGCGCACGCTGGGGGTGGAAAACGCTTCGCCGCTCCCCAGGATCGCCCACAGGGCCGTCCGGGGATCGACCAGGACCTCTCTCGCCTCTATCCAGGCCGCCTTCTCGACGTCGTCCACCCAGAGATGCGCGCCGGCCTCGATCCCATAGGTCTTGAGTTCGGCCGGCAGGGGCTTGACCGCATCTTCCGACCCGCTCAAGGAGGTGATCCATATCCGTTTCATCGGTGCACCGCCTTTCCATTGCCTACAAAACCGCAAACCCCGCTTTTTTGTCTTTTCTACCGCGCGGGAGGAAGGTTATAGTTTCAGGGTATCTCCGTTTTCAGGTTTGCTGGAAGCCCTCCGGCCTTCAACCGATGCCTCCGGATGGACACATGGAGACGCCATGAATCAACACCGTATCGGTCTGGTCATCGCGGCCCTTGGCATCCTCTGCGCCCTGATCAGCCTGGTTGTGGTCATCGTCCTCTCGCCGCTCGAAGGGATTCTTCTCACCCTCGTGTTTACGGGCATCTGCGGGGCCGTATACTGGAGTGTCCTCCGCCCGATTCTGCATGACCGGGCGCTCCAGAAGCGGGGCCTTCCGGCCTCGGCCGTCATCCTCGACGCGCTGGACACGGGCACCACCGTCAATCGCAACCCCAAGGTCGACCTGCTGCTCGAGATCCGCCCCGGAGAGGGCGGTGCGTCCTATCAGGCCCGGGCCACTCCGGTCGTCTCCCGGCTTCAGGCATCGCTTCTGCAGCCGGGAACGGCGGTCGAGGTCAAGATCGATCCGCGCGACAGGAAGCGCGTGGCCCTCGCCTCGGTGAGTACGTCAGGCGGCCTGTCCCGTGACCCCGCGGAGTCCAGGCTCGAACGCCTGCAGGATCTCCATCGAAAGGGCCTTATCACCGAGGCCGAATACCGCCGCAAGCGGGAGGAGATCCTCCGCGGTCTTTGATCTCTGCCGGGGGCTGCGGGTTCCTCCTTTGGACCTGCAGGAGCGCTGCGAACCTCCGGCTGGGGGACCTCTCCGCCTCACCTCAGAAGTCCTTGCCGCTCTTGTCGCGATTGCTTCGCCGGCCCCTTTCAGGGTGCGAGCAGGATCACCTTCGTCTGGCTCGGGACGAGGCGCATCCCGGGGGCGTTGGTGCTGTTCTGGATGCTGGCGCTCGTCAGCCGGGTCGCGGGCATCCCTTCGAAAAGCACGGTGAAGGCCCCGGTCAGGTGGCGCTGGGGCCCCATGACCGTCCCGGAGGCGACGCCCATGGAGACGCCGGGGTTGTCGCCGTTCGTCATGGGGATCATGGTGCCGAGATTGTGCGCCGGCATGCACATGATGAAGGTCTTCTTGCAGGCCGTTCCCGGGTTGGCGGTCGGGCCCATGGCGATATTGGGATAGGGGACCGGGATCGGCGGTGCGGGAGGCGCCGGTGTCAGGCACACATCCGGAAAGGCCATATCCATCCCCATCATCTGCGTATTGGCGAACATCGCGCCCTCCTATCCGATGTGGATCCTCTCCCCATCCACCTTGACGTCTTCCCGGGCGGTCAACATGGCATAGCGGCCTTTGAAGGAAAGCCACTTTCGGGCGAAATAGTCGAGGCTGCCCGCCTTGACGTGCTCCGACTCCTCGATCACGCGGTAGGAGCGCCTGGCCTTTTGCGTGAGGCGCTCCGCCACCGATTCGAGTACGCCCGCCAGGACCTTGACCCGGGCCGCCTGGATCTCCAGAAAGGACCCGAGGAAGGCGCCCCGATCCATGGTGATCTCCCCGCGGGCCGCATGCACTTCGAGGGTGGAAGCCGCCAGTTGGATGTCCTGGTTAGTGCCGAGATCGATGCCCTCCTGGGAGACGAGGCTCAGGCGGCCCTGAGAGACTCGGATCGCCGCCGGCCGGTCGAACCGGATCTCCAGCCCTTCGTCCTGCCGGCGCTCCAGCACGGCAAGGATGTAGGCAGCGCCGTCCGGATCGGCGCAGACAAGGACCTTGTCGCCGGGCTGCGGACGGATCAGGCAGCCCACAGCCTGCCTGGCTTGGACCAGCCCGGACGGGGTCTCGACGAGGCAGCCGTCCGCCTGGACCTTCTGAATCTTTCCATATTCCTGAAAGACGGGGAAAGGGCCGCTTCTGGCGGCGAGGTTTTCCATGGTCGTTCCCTCCTGGGGACCGGCGCTTCCTTCCTTCGGTGCACCGGTCGTCGCAGCCGCCGCTTGGCGGCCTGGGGTTGTCTGTGGATCAGGGGCCCTTGCGCATCGGGTTTTTCGGGTCGCCGGGGGTGGGCTGCCAGTCTTCCGCCGCGGCCCGGTCCGGGTCTGTCGGAAGCGCGGCAGCGCGGTTTGCACCGTGCCACAGCGAGTGTTCCTCCACGACCCGGTGCAGGTTCGTGCGGTAAAGGCCTGCCCGGGACAGGTCCGCCCCGGACAGGTCCGCATGGCTGAAATCACCGTATGTCAGGTCCGCCCCCGTGAAGCGCGCCGCACGGCAGCAGGCCTTGACGAAAATGCCGCCTTCCGCTTGGACCCCCGACAGGTCGGCGAGCGTCAGGTCGGCCTCTTCGAAGGAGGCCTGAAGCAAAAACGCGCCGCGCAGGGAGGCCTTTGCCATCTGCGCCTTCATGAAGATCGCGTAGCGCCCCTGAATCCGGTCGAGGACGGCGCCCGAAAGATCGGCCTCCATGAAGCTTGCCTGGGTCAGATCAGCCCCGGCCAGATTGGCGCCCTTCAGGTCGGCGCCGATGAACTGCGTCATCGCCAGGTCCATGCCGCCCAGGTCCATGCCGGTCAATACGGCATCCTTCAAAAAGGCCCGCAGAAAACGCGCGCCTGCAAGCCTGACACCCTGCAGGTCGGTTCCGCAAAAGACGGTCTGCTCCAGTTCCGCGCCGCTCAGATCGACATCGCGCAGGGGGGTTTCGTAGAGGGCGGCCCGATGGAGCCGCGTCCTTGCCAGGGTGGCTCCCGAAAGGTCCGATTCGATAACCTTCACGACCCGCAGGTCCGCGCCGCTCAGATCGGCATCGCCGAGATCGCAGTGCAGGACATGGGCGTCGGTCAGGTCCACCCCCCGGAGGTCGGTCCGCATCAGCCGCCCCTTTTCGAGGACGGCCTGGTGCAGATCGGCCCCGCCCATGGCGGCACCGGAAAGGTCACAGTCGACCAGGACCGCTTCCCTCAGTCGGGCCCGTTCGAGGCGGGCGCCTTGGAACGAGACGCACTCGAAGATCCCACCGTTGAGATCCGCCCCTTCGAGGTCCATTCCGCTGCAGTCGGCGTGGCAGACGAGTTCGCCCAACTGCACGAGCCGCTCCAGATCGGCGCGGGTCGGCCGGACCGGCGCGGTCTTCTTGAGCCCCGGATACGAGCGCATGCGTGCGATCAGTTCGTCCAGATTCATGGGCGTTTCTTGATCCATCGATCCAGAAAGACCTTTTTCAACAGAGAGCCCCGGAGGTCCGTGTTGCGAAACCGGGCCTTCATGAAATCCACGCCATAGAGGTTCGCACCCTGCAAGCCGGCCTCGAAGAGGCAGGCCCGCTGGAGCGACCCCTCGCGCAGGTTGATGCCGGAAAGGTCGGCCCCGGTCAGGTCCGTTTTGACGAACCGCGCTTCGACCGCTTTGGCCCCCGCGAGGCTCGCCGCCTGCAGGTTGCATTGGCTGAGGTCGGCCCGGCTGAGATCGGCGCCGTCCAGGCGGGCGTTGGACAGGTCGAGGCCGCGCAGGTTCGCGCCGGCCAAACGGCTCCCCTCGAAGCCGGCTCCGTTGAAGGCGTTTTCACCGGCCGTGCAGAGCCGGCTGAGATCCGCGCCGCGGAAGGAGACCTGTTCACACTGCGCCCCCACGAGCACCCCGGCCGTCAGATCCGCTTCGCTGAAATCCACCTCCTGCAAGGTGGTGTTCAAGAAAAGGGCCTCGCGCAGCACGGCCCCGGCGAAGAGCGCCCCGGACAACCGGGCCTCGATGAACCGGGCCTTGGGCATGGCGGCCCCGCTGAAGTCGACGCCGTCCATCACGGTCTCGGACAGGTCGGCATCGTCCATCGTGGCTTTCCTGAAAACGCTCCGGCTGACCCGGGCCCGGGTCAATACGGCCTGACGCAGATCGGCCCCGCTGAAGTCCGCCTCGCTGATCCCGGCATCGCCGAGGTTGCTGCCCTCCATTTCGGCGGAGGTGAAGCGGGTTCCCGCCAGACGGCCGCGCACGAGGACGCAGCCGCCGAGATCGGCCCCCTGAAGGTTCGAACCCGAGAGGTCTGCCCCTTCGAGAAAGGCGTTCTTCAAATCGATGCCGGCCAGGTCGAGGCCGCTCAGATCGGCGCCGGTCAAGTCCATCCCGGCAAGGGACTCGCCGCGCGCGTATCCCGCCGTGACCAGGGCGCGCAGGCCGGCGGCATCGCCGGCCGCGGGCCGGTCTGCCGGCGGAAAATACTGTCCGTATCGGCGGTACGACTGATCCAGGAGGGCCTTCGCATCATGGAGCTTCTGCTCGAGCTCCGGGTTATCGAGCCCCAGTTCGCGCAGCCGCGCAATGGTCTCCTCGGGGGAGAAGGCCGGCCGGCCGCCCCCGCTTTGCGCGGCTTCCTCCATCGCTGCTTCACCGTCGATCCCGAGTTCCTGCATGAGTGCCTGAATTTTTGAGCGTGATTCGGTTTCGCGCCGTTCGGCCTCCGACAGGATTGCATCCAGGTGGTCGACCACGGCGTCGATGTCGGTTGGATCGAACGATATCTCCTCGGATGGAGTTGCGTCCGGCTCCCCCGCCGGCGGATCGAGCCCCAGGGCGGAGGCGCGGGTCCGGGCTTCGGCGGCCTCCCGTCTGGCCTTGTCCTGCAGCCGCCCGGCCAGGATGTTTTCGCTCGCCTGGAGCTGGCCCTCCTCGCTCTCCTCCATCAGCAGGGCCAGACCGGAGCGCTCCCCGTCGGGCATCAGGTCCGTCTCGCGCAGGCTGTAATAGGCGCCTTTTTCCGGGTCCAGCCGGTTTGCGAGGGCCCGGCGGTAGTGTTCGTCCGGGCGTGGGGCGTCCGCCATCGATTCGAAGGCGATCAAGAGGTGCAGGACATCGTCGGCGTCCGGGTCGGCCACCTCGGCGACTCCGCGGTGGATCATCAGGCCCTTTTCCTCCTCGGGGAAGAGCCACACCGTTTCGAGATGGGCCGGGATCTCTTCGAACAGAGGATCCGGTCCCGCCATGCGGTTCATGAAACAGCGCGGGCGGATGCCGGGCAGACGCCCCTGCTGGTGGGGCCGGTCGGGGTGCATGTGATCGATCTCGAAGGGTTCATCACCGCTGAACCACCCCTCGATCTGCTGATCGGCCGGCGCCGCGTTGAAGATCGTCCAGTCCATGTCGGCGGCGAAACCCGGAAAACGCGTTTGGAGCCACTCCTGGTCGTAGGTTCCGGCCTTGGAGAACCTTTCGGCCCAGGTCAGATCGAGCGGCCCGAACCCGGCCGGCGGCGGGCGGTCCGCCTGGGAGCCGATCAGCCGGCGCGGCTCCTCGATATTGGGCAGCGGCCAGGCGGGGTCTCCTTGCCCGGATGCCACGGGCGCGGCTCCCTTCCCGATCGGGTTGGGGGCATACCCCTCGCCGCCGAAGGCATTCGGATACATGATGTCCATCCGGGCCATCGGCAGCGGATCGGTGATCACCCACGCCCCGCTTCGACCGCGCCGCCAGAAGCGGTCGCCGAAGATGTAAAGGGTTTTCCGGATCGCGCCCAGCCCGCATGCGACCCGGCCCGCAGGGGTCGGGGCGCCGTCCGGGGCGAAATAGCGGCCGGTGATCAGAACCTCGCCCCTGGCCTTCGGCATTCCGAGGTCGATCACGGCCTCGGGGCCGAGCGCCTTGGCAGCGTATTTCCAGAGATCGATCTCCGTCTCGATCACCGGTTCGGATGCCGCGAACGAAAAGAAGGTGAGGAGCCCCGTCGAGAGGTAACAGCGCTCCCCGGCCTCGAAGGTCCTGTAGAGCAGTCCGAGTTTCAGGGGTTTGATCACTTTCATTCGTTCGACCGGTCAGTGGGCCTTTCTGTCTGTTTCACGCGAATATCCTGGCGATGCGGTTGTCGAGCAGGACCCGCTCGCCGAGGACGATCTTGCCGTTGTCGGACTTGATGCCGTCCTTGCCCAGGTTTACGGCGGCATGGCTGATGGCGATCGCCTTCTGCTCGAGGCCGAGCGAGAGCTTCGTCTCGTTCTTGAATCCCATGAAGATCTCGATCGCGGCCGCCAGCTTGATCGATTTTTCGAAGCCCTGAACGATGTTGTCCAGCAGGGCGATGTTGCGCGCCTCGGGTCCGTTGACCGTGATCGTGCGCGGTCCGTTGACCGTGTAGTTGTCCGTGCCGTTCACCGTGAGGCTTTTCACCCCGGTGATGGTGCTCGTATCGCCGCCCGTGATGCGGTGCGTATCCCCGCCCGAAACGGTGACTTCCCGCCCGCCGTTGACGGTGTAGGTCTCGCCGCCGCCCTCGACGGTCACGTGCCGTCCGCTCGAGACTGTGCGCACCTCTTCGCCTTCGAGGAAGACATGTCGGCCCCCCGTGACGTCGTGCGTTTCGCCCCCTGCCTCGATGGTGGTCATCACCCCTTGGCCCACATTCATGTTGAGGCCGCCCGTGATGGTGATGTTTTCATTCTGGCCCACCCGCTTGGTCCGCTCTCCGGTGACCCTGACGGTGTCCGTCTGATCCACGGTGAGTTCCCGGTGCCCCTGCACGATGACGTGCTCCGATCCTTCGGTGAAGATCATCACGCCGGTCGGGCCATCTCCCGGATTCGGGGCGCCGATGCGGATGGAACTGCGCGCCGTGGGGGTCTGCAGCTTGATCAGCTGTTTGCCGTCGGTATCTTCGGTGTGGATCTGATTGCCGCCGCCGGTGCGGATCATGCACTGGGTCTGGTTCTCCGAGGTAACGGGGCTCGCCGTCTCCGGGTTGGGCACCGAACCGGCGATGATGGGCCGGTCGGGGTCCCCCCCGACGAAGGTGAGGAGCACCTCCGTGTCGCGGTGTAGCGGAAAATGCATCCCGTAGTCGGCCCCGGCGTAAGGCTGGGCCATTCGCACCCAGCGCGAGGCACGGCCGTCTCTCCGGTCGCTCTGGTCGAAGGCGAGGCGCACCTTGTAGCGCCCTTCGTCGTCGATCTCCGCGTATTGTCCGTCGCCCGCGGCATCGACCCGGGCGCTCATGGTGCCGAAAAAACGCGGCTTCGGGGTGGTGCGCTCCGGGCGGTACTGCACGTCGGCCGGAAGGGCGCTGAATCGGTTCACGTAGGTGACGAGCGATGGCTCCTCTGCCCTGGGGTGGCCCTCGCCGAAAAGGGCGCCGGCCTGGTTCCCCTCGTGCTCGAGTTCGGTCAGCAGGAACCGCCGGTTGCAGCTGTCGCGGTAGTGGCCGGCGAGCTCGAAGAGGAAGCCGGGCGCGAGGGCTGCAAGGAGGCTTTCCCCTGTGAAGATCTGTTCCCGGCAGAGGATTTCCTCAGCCCGGATGCGCGCCAGTTCGTTCCCCTCCTCGGGGGTTTTGAAATGTTCACCATAGAGATACACGTCCCCGCGACCTTCGGCGTCGACCTCCGCCTCGGCGCGCAGTTCGAGGTCCGGGCGGCGGTAGTTGTAGTCGCGGAGGATGACCCGGCGCGGCAGCATCCGCTGCCGGCAGATCAGCGCACGGACCACCTCCTGGTCGCGCGCGGTCAGGCTCGAGGGCGGCCGGTAGTCCACCGCCCCGCCGGGGATGGCTGCATGGCTGGAAGAGCTGTCCGTAAAGATGAGTTTTTCGAAGGCGTCCGTCTGTTCGAAATAATAGTAGATCCCTTCACGTTCCATCCATCGGCTGATGAAGTCGAGGTCCGTTTCGCCGTACTGGCAGATGTACTCCCATTGGGGGTAGCTGCGGGTCAGGCGCAGTTCGTAATCGTCGCCGGTCAGGGCTGCCTGCCGCAGGATCTCCTCGAGGACGTCCGGGACCGTTTTGTCCAGGAAGAGCTGGTTCTCACGGTACAGACCCGCCTGCCAGAGCCTCGGCACCAGGACGGCGCGGTAGAAGACGTGCACGTCCTCCTGCTCCAACTGCTCGAAGCGGGCCGGGACGCCGTGGATCACCCGGGCCTCCTCCTCTTCGGGGCGGAGAATCGTCAGTGCAGCCGGGCTGCGCAATACGGTTCGCAGATCGATTTCGGGGTCGTCCGAGACCAGGGTGATATCGAACTCGTATGGCCGTGACACGGCCTCCACCCCCCTGAACTGTACGACCTCGAAGGCGTCTTCCGCCAGGGCCTCCGATCGAAACAGAAAGCGGCGGTGATCCCGATCAGTCATCTTCCATTCCTCCAAAGTGGATGCGGAAGGTCCCGTCCTCGGCCAGGCCGATGTGGACCGCGGCCGGCGGGGCGGCGGCCCCCATCGCCCCCAGGATCTCGCGCGAGAGCTGGGGAAGGATGGTCCCGCTCATGATGTAATCCACGTTCCGGGCCCCGGTCTCGACCTCGGTGCAGCGCGCGGCGATCTGATCGACGACCGCCTGGTCGTAGGTGAGCTGCATCCGGTGGGTCTCCGCCAGGCGTTTAGCCAGTTTACGCAGTTTGAGCACCACGATGTCCTTCATGATCTCCGGATCGAGGATGTAGAAAGGCACCACGGCCATCCGGGCCAGGAGCGCCGGTTTGAAGTGATGGCTCAGGATCGGCCGGATAGCCGCCATCAGGGTCTCCACGGCCGGGCGTTCGCCGGCGGTGCACATCTCCGTGATCACGTCCGTTCCGAGATTGCTCGTCAGGAAGATGACCGTGTTCTTGAAGTCGATCACGCGGCCCTCGCCGTCGGAGAGCATGCCCTTGTCGAAGACCTGATAGAAGAGGTTCATGACCTCGAGGTCGGCCTTTTCCACCTCATCCAGGAGCACCACCGAATAGGGGCGCTGGCGAACCGCCTCGGTCAGCACGCCGCCTTCGCCGTATCCGACGTAGCCCGGAGGCGAACCGATCAGGCGGCTGACCGTGTGGCTCTCCTGGAACTCGCTCATGTTGATCGTCACGGTGAAGCGTTCCCCGCCGAAAAGAAGGTCTGCGACCGCGAGGCCCGTCTCGGTCTTTCCGACCCCGCTCGGTCCGACGAGCAGGAAGACCCCGAGGGGCTGGTGCGGGTCCTTGAGGCCGGCCTTGGCCGCCTTGATCACCTGGCCGATGGTTTGCAGGGCCTCGTCCTGGCCTTTGATGCGCTCCTGGAGCCGCGTTTCGAAGTCGAGGATGTTGCGTGCCTCGTCGCGCATGACCTTTCCGAGCGGGATGCCGGTCCAGTCGCTCACGACCTTGGCCACCACGTCCGGGTCCACCTCGATCCGCACGAGGGGCGCGCCGGCCTGCAGGGCCTCGAGGTCGGTCATGAGGCGGGCCATTTCAGCGCGGAGCGCCTCCTCGGTCGGTTGCTCCACCCTCGGTTGATCGGCCCCAGCAGGCTCAGCGCCGGCACCCGCCGGCCCCGGGGGAGAAGGCGTGCCGCCTTCGGCCGGCCCCGGCGGCCCGGGGGAGGGCGCTTCGGGCACGGACGGGGTTTGCAGCATCCCGCTTGCGACCTCATAGAGGGTCCTGCGGCAGGCGATCAAGGCCCGTCCGAGTTCCTGCTCCTTCAGCCAACGCTCGGTGAGGGCCGCCAGATTCTGCTGGAGTCCTTGCCGTTCAGTGGCGATGGCGGCCTCGCGCTCGGGGTCGACCGCTATCCCGTGCAGCCGGTCCCGTTCGAGGGCGCGCTGCTCGCGCTCGAGGGCCTGGATCCGGCGCTCCTGATCTTCGATCACATCCGGTTTGGCCGAGAGGAGGACCTTTACCCTCGCGGCGCTCGTGTCGAGGAGGTCCACGGCCTTGTCCGGCAGCTGCCGGCCCGAGATGTAGCGGCTCGACAGCTCGGCTGCGGCGGCGATCGCGTCGTCCCGCACGACCACGCCGTGCGCCTCTTCGTATTTCGGCTTCAGGCCGCGAAGGATCAGGGCGGCGGTCTCGACGGAGGGTTCGTCCAGTTTCACCAGCTGGAACCGCCGGGCGAGGGCCGCGTCGCGCTCGAAGTACTTCTTGTACTCCGACCAGGTGGTGGCGGCGACGGTGCGCAGCTCCCCGCGGGCCAGGGCGGGTTTGAGAAGGTTGGCCGCATCGCTCCCCCCGGCCGTACCGCCGGCGCCGATCAGGGTGTGGGCCTCGTCGATGAAGAGGACGACGGGTTTGGGCGAGGCCTTGACCTCGTTGATGACCGCCTTGAGCCGGTTTTCGAACTCGCCCTTCATACCGGCTCCGGCCTGCAGCAGCCCCATGTCGAGCCCGAGGACCGAGACGTCCCGAAGGATCTCGGGGACGTCACCCTCCACGACCCGCAGGGCCAGCCCTTCGACCACGGCGGTCTTTCCCACCCCTGCCTCGCCGACCACGATCGGGTTGTTCTTGCGCCGGCGCGCCAGGATGTCCACCATCTGACGGATCTCGCGATCCCGCCCGAAGACGGGGTCGATTTCCCCGGCGGCCGCCTTCCGGCTGAAATCGATGCAGAAGCGTGCCAGCGCCGTGGCCTCGCCCGCCGCTTTTTCCTCGCCGGGTTCGGGCCTCGCCCCCGGCGGCGCCTCGGCGGACCCCTTGAGGATGGTCCAGAATTGGGATTGCAGCGCATCCTTCCCGATTCCGGTCAGGGTGTCCACGTAGGCCCCTGTGGCGAACTGGGTGGGCTTTTTGAGGAAGGCCAGGAGGATGGCACCCGAGCGCACACGCTCCTCGGCAAGGTCGACGGAGGCCGTCAACCAGGCGTCCTGAAAGAGCTCCATCAACAGGGGGGAAAACACCGGTTTGGCGGTGTTGCCCGTCCTGAAGGACTCGATGGTCCCGGTGACCGCCTTCTGCACGCGGCCCGGCTCGATGTCGAACCACCGGCAGATGAGGGCCAGGTCGGACTGGGGTTCTTCGAGGACCTTGGCCAGGAAATGCTCCACGGTGACCTCGTAATGGGTGCGCGAGACACAGAAGCCGGCCGCCCCCTCGAGCCAGCGGGTGCAGTGCCGGTTCAATCGTCCCAACAGGGCCTTGATATCGACCGTGATCATGGGTTTGCCCTCCATCGACGAATGTCGATCTGGTTGCGTTTATCTCGTGGCTGCGATGACCTCCGTTTCACCGATTCTCCGCTGCAGCGTTCCGCCCGCCGGCCTCCGTGCCGGTGTGAGGCGGGTGGACGGCAGGGATTGGAAGTCTTTCGGGAAAGAACCGCACGCTGGCTTCTTCCACCGCTCCGCCCGAAAAGGTCCAGGTGTCCAGGCCGAGCCGAGCCCAGGCCAGACCTCCGAGGCAGACCGGCCTCGCCTCGCCGGCGGCGAGCACCAGTTCGAGGTCGTATTCCAGGGGCTCCGTCACGTAAAAGGCCATCAATGACCTCAGTCGTTCGAAGTCGCGCCCGCCGGGGAGGAGCGCCAGGAAGGCCGCGGCGTCGAGGGGGCCTGCGCGGATGCGGAACCGCCCCATCCGGTCCTGCACGGTCTCACCGAGATAGCTGGTCTTTCCCAGCGCGTTTCCGGCAGACCCCAGTGAGAGGCGTTGATCCGGCGGGATGGGAGCGGTCCTGAGGATGCAGGGGATGACATCCATCGGGATGCCGTGAAGCGCGTCCCCAAGAAGGCACGCGAGGCCGAGGGCCGAACGGGGAAACTGCGTGAGGAGCCCGAGGTAGCGGAGCAGGCCGGACGCCCCCGGCATGGCGTCTCGAAGAACCGGTTCTCCGAGGCCGAGAAGCGCGAAGAGCCGCTCCAGGTCGTCGCTGCTTTCCTCTTCATTGACCTGGAGAAACAGGCGGTTTTTCATCCACGCCCTGAAGAGCAGCATGAACAGAGGCTGATTCACGGCGTCGACGAAATCCCGGGTGACGGACTCCTCTGCATCGGCCTCATCGAGGAGATCCTCTGTGTAAAAGACAGGCAGCGGCGAAGAGACGCCGTACAGCCCGAGGAAGTTGGCGGTTACGCGGTAAACGGGCCGTCCCTGCTCATCGGGGCGCAGTTCTTCGACCCGGTCCACATCGGCCGGCGGAAAGGCCAGATCGAGCTTCGGACGGATCCTGACGGCTCCGACATCATCCGCGGGAGGTCTTCGCCCTTCCGGTCCAGGCCGCTGCAGCGTGCGCAGCAGCCGGATCACCTGATAAAAGGCGAAGCGCTGCCCTTCCTCCATCAGGGCGTGTTTCAGATCAGAAAACGGTCTCCCACCCTGGCCGGCCATTGCAGACGTTCTCCTTTCAGGACCTCTTCGATCTCGATCCGTGTAAAGGTGTTGAGGGAGGCATAGACGCCAAGAAAATAATCCAGGACGCAGCCGAAGAGAAACAGGTCTCCTGCCCCGGCAAAGTGGTCCTGACGCATCCGGAGGATGATGTTGCGACCCCGCATCGGGATGCCCGAGATCAGCCGGTCGGCCGGGAGCACGTGGATGCCCTGGATGCCCTCGATGCGCTTGCGGTTGGCGAGGACCGCGCGGCGGTCCCGGCTGTGGGGAAAGATGTAGAGTTCGAGCAGCGCCTGCAGATGTTCGGGCCTCTGCAGGGAGAGGTAATTGAGCGACAGATGGCCCAGCAGGCGCCAGAGGAGGTTGGAGCCGAGCGGCGGCAGGATGTTGGGCGCAGGGGGACGGATATTGGCGAACTCGGCGAATTCGGGCGAACGGCTTGTCGGCAGTGCGATGTCCCCGGCACGCAGGTTTTCCGGGAGGGCTCCGTTCGTGCAGAGCAGCCGGATGGAGAGGGTCTCCGGCGCGGGCAGGCCCTCTCCGGGGGGATAGGACACCGACAGGGAGACGTCGTACCCGGCCCGGACAGGGGAAGGGCGAAAGACCTTCTGGTAGACCGGCACGGGTCCCTCCTGGGTGCTGAAGACCTCGAAGGGCTGATAGACGCGCTGCCGGGCGCTACCCTGAGCCACTCCGATGACCTCCTGGATGTCGTAGACCTGATAGTGCTGGGTGTTGACGCCGGAAGGGCGCACCGGATAGCCGGTCGTCCGGTGGTCCAGCCGGATCGGATCCGCGTCGTGGCCGAAGAGGTTGACGGCCGTGGCGGCCCCGAGGACGAAATGTTCTCTGCGGATCCTGGGAGGGGGTGACGGGGCGTTGTTCAGCTCGAAGACAATTTCGAACCGGTCGCCGGGGCCTCGATCGCGCCAGCGCTCCCAGCCGTTCAGGTCCAGGAAGCAGAATTTTTCCGGGAGGATGAAGTATTCCTGAAGGATCCGATAGCCCGGAAAGGAATGCGGCGGATAAGGAAGGAGCGCCTCTGCGGGGGAAAACCCGGCGGGCTGCAGGGCATCCGGCGGGAGGGCACAGGATGCGCCTCCCTCCGCGGGTGTGAGCAAAACCCGGTGGAGGCTTCTGCACAGCAGGAGGTAGAGGTCGGCTGACTGGGCATACCCGCCTCCCAGAAAGAGCCTCAGGGTGCGGGGGGTCCAATCGGCGAGTTTCATGCCGCGCAGCTCGAGGAGGATGCGGATGGCGGGCGGACGACCCGCCGCTTCGATATAGGATGCCTCCAGCAGGTGGAGCGGGTGGAGTTCCACGTCGCAGCAGGTTCGGAAGAGGCACGGCGTCCCTTCGACCGGAACGGACGCGATCTGGGCGCCTCTTGCGATGATCAGGGGCTGCTTGAGCATGGGCTTGGGCTTGAAGGCGATCACGGTGGTGCAGGGGATCGGCCGCAGGTAGTGCGGCCAGATGAGCTGGATCAGCTCATGGATGATCTCGGGAAAATCGTCCTCGATCTTCTCCCTGATCTGGGCCGTCAGAAAGGCCACGCCTTCGAGGAGGCGTTCGACATCGGGGTCCGCGCCGGCCCCGCCGAGCATGGGGGCGACGGCAGGGTGCGCCCGGGCGAATTCCTCGCCAAGCTCTCTCAGCTGCGCCAGCTCCTGCTGAAAATATCGGCTGATCATCGATCCCTGCCGCTCCTTGCACGCCGTCGGAAGATGGTTCGGTTGAAGGTGGATGTCTTTTCGGACACCCCGGATCGGTCAGCGTCTGACACTGACCCGGCCGTCCGATTCCACCACGCTTTCGAAATAGACGGTATCCTTGAGGTCTTCGGCGGCCAGCTTCCCGACGATCTGGAACCGCAGGGACAGCAGATCCTCTTCATCCGGAACGAACCGGACGCGGATCACCTTCAGCCGGGGTTCGTATTTCTGGATCGTCAGTCGTATCGCCCGTTCGAAGCGCGTCAGGGAATCCGGATAGTCTTCATTGATGTCCGTCAGATCCGGCAGCCCGTAGTCCTCGGCGATGGGGACACTGCCCTGCCGGGTGTTGAGGATCCTCTGCAGGTGCCCGAGCACGGACTCCACGACGCGCATGGGATCTTCGCGCGCCCGGGCGAGGGGCGACGCCTTCCAGGTCCGGATCCGCTCGAGCAGTCTGTCTTCACGCATGGTTGGTCGCTCCGCGTCCACTGATCAGCCCGGAGGGGATCGATCATCCCTTCCGGCAGCTGCAGGACCATCCGGTCCTACCCTTCCATGCCGGAATCGGCCGCGCAGTCAGCAGGACACCCCTGTGGATAGAGCGGCAGAACCCGGCGCGACAGGCCCTTTCCTCGATTGCGACCCGGAGGCCGCCGTTCCCGCCCCGGATCGGGCCTTCCACCGTCCGCACTCGTTGCTGCAAACGCCCCTGCAGCATCGAGGCTGCCGGCGAATCGCCGATGCAGGACGAGCACAGACGTCCTTTCAGGTGCGCTCGCTCCAGTGGTCGATATGTTCGACGCCGTCGGGTTCGTAGCACATCCGGATGTACCCGAAAACGAACGACACCTCTTCGGTGGGCGGTGTGTTGGCCGATGCCGGATCGATGACGTCAGGGCTGACGCGTTCGATCGTGGAGATCCGCCCCTCCTGGATCTCGATGGTGAAAAAGTGCTGGGTGGTGCCGTCACCGGAAGGATTGGGCCGATAAAACTTGAACTCGCCTTCGATGACCTCGTTGCTTGTCAGCGCCTTGAACAGGAGCGGCGAGCTCTTGTCGATCCGCTTGACGATCCGGAGCGGTTCATAGGTCCTCTGCCCGGTCGCCATGCCTGTGGCGGCTTCGCGCGCCGTCCGGACCGAGTCCTTGAAGGAAAGGCACTCGATCGAGTTTTCCCGCTCCATGGAGGTGATGGTGGAGTCCCCCTGGATGTCCTGACCATTGGCCTTGAGGAAAAGATGTACGGTCTGAGCCATGGTTCCTGCCCCCCTTTCTGGTTTCGCCCGGGGAAAAAACTACCGTGGATGTTTCGTTTCGTTTATTCCTTGTCCAGTTTGCCGACCAGGGAGAGGGTGAAGAAGGCCCCCATGTACTTGAAATGAGGCCTGACCTTCAATCCGACCCTGTACCAGCCCGGCTCGCCCTCCACGTCCTCGACGGTCACCTGCGCCTGCCGGAGCGGGCGCCGGCTGCGGACCTCCGGCGCGGGGTTGTCCATGTTGACCACGTATTGCGTGATCCAGGTGTTCAGCTCGCGCTCGAGATCGGCCCTTTCCTTCCATGTGCCGATGTTTTCCCGCTGGATGACCTTCAGGTAATGGGCCAGCCGGTTGATGACGAACATGTAGGGCAGTTGCAGCCCCAGCTTGTAGTTCAGTTCGGCCTCTTTCCCCTCCTTGCTGATCCCGAAGAATTTGGGCTTCTGGACCGAGTTGGCCGAGAAGAAGGCGGCGTTGTCGCTCCCCTTGCGCATGGTCAGGGCGATGAAGCCCTCTTCGGCCAGTTCGTATTCCCGCCGTTCGCTGATCAGCACCTCGGTCGGGATCTTGGTCTGGATGGCCCCCATCGCCTCGTACTGGTGCAGGGGCAGGTCCTCCACGGTGCCCCCGCCCTTCGGGCCGATGATGTTCGCGCACCACCGATACTTGGCGAAGCTGTCCGTAAGGCGTGTCGCGAAGGCGAAGGCGGCGTTGCCCCAGAGGTAGTCGCCGTGGTTGGCCGAGACGTCCTCCTGGTAACCGAATGCCTTGACGGGCGCGGTCTCCGGCCCGTAAGGGAGGCGCAGCAGGAAGCGCGGCAGGGCCAGCCCGACGTATCGGGCATCCTCGCTCTGCCGGAACGACTGCCACTTGGTGTACTGAGGCCCCTCGAAGATGGATTTCAGATCCTTCAGCTGAGGCAGCCCGTTGAAATCGTCCAGGCCGAAAATGGCCGGCCCGGCGGCGCCGATAAAGGGGGCATGGGCCATGGAGGCCACGCTCGCCAGATACTGCAGGAGTTTGATGTCCAGGGGGCCGGCCCCGAAGGCGAAATTCCCGATCATCGCCGCGTAGGGCTGTCCGCCGAACTGGCCGTATTCCGCCGTATAGACGGTCTTGTAGAGCCCGGATTTGGTGATCTCAGGGGCGTCTTCGAAGTCCTCGAGAAGGTTTTCTTTGCTGACGTTCAGGATCTCGATCTTGTTGTTTTCCCGGAAATCGGTCTTGTCGACCAGGTACTTCATCGAGCGCCAAGCCGATTCGAGCTTCTGAAAATCGGGGTGGTGCAGGATGACGTCCAACTGCATCCCGAGGCGCTTGTCGATCTCCGCGATCATCTCGTCGACCACCGCCTTCGAGATCTTGGGCATCTCGCGCCCCGGTTCAAGGAGTTGGGTGATCAGCGCTTCAACCCCCCGTTTCGTCACCCCGTAGGCCTCGTCCGAGGGTTGAAGCCTGGTGGCCTGAACGATTTCGTCCAGGATTGAGCGTTCCTCCGTCGCTTCCGCAGGAGCGGCGGCGGCGGCCTGCTGCTCGCGTTCTTCTGCCATGGCACAATCTCCCCCTGTTGGCTTATTTTTCTTCCGCGCCGAGTTCCTTCAGAAGCTGTTCGCGCGCGGCTTCGTCCTTCACCAGTTCTTGTATCTTCTTTCTAAAATTCGGCAGGTTGCTCAAAGGGCCCTTGAGCGCGCCCAGGGCCTCGCGCAGTTCGAGCAGGCGCTTGAGTTCAGGCGTCTTGCGGGCCACCGCCTCCGGTTCGAAGTCTTTGAGGGACTCGAACTGCAGGTCGACATTCATCTCCGCGTCGGGCTCCTCGGCAAGACGGTTCGGCACGGAGATGTTCAGCCCGATGCCCTGCGCCTTCAGCACCTCGTTGAAATTGTCCTTGTCGATGTTGATCGGCTCGCGGTCTTCCAGGGGCCGCTCATCCGGCCTGCCGGTGAAATCGCCCAGGATCAGGAGTTTCAAAGGCAGTTCCACCTCTTCCTGGGCATCGCCCAGGGCCGGACGGTAGACGATGTTCACTCTTTCACGCGGGGCAACGGATCCTTCTTTGGCCATGATGTCCTCCTTGATGGTATGAAACCGTTCAACGTCCGGCCAGACGCAGGGCGTCGGCCGGTGCGAGTCTCGCGATGCGGTCGAGGATGGCGGCGCCTCGATTTCGCACGTCGTCCGCCGACGCGGCGCTGAATCCGCGCCAGACGACTCTGAGCGCCTCGACGGCAAGGTCCGGGTCCCAACTCTCCAACTGGAAGGCGTCGATGTCCTGCAGGACCGCCTCCAGCTGAGGCAAGGCCGCCTGGGTCTCGGAGGCGCCGAGCAGCAGTTCGCACAGGCTCAGGCGCCATCCCATCTGCCCGCGCCGGGACGTCCCGCTGCGCAGACCGCGCTGCAGCAGCTCGGCTGCCTCGGCCAGGCGTTTGCGGCCGGCCAGCTCGCGCGCCTGCTCCAGCAAGGCCGCCTCCGGGCCGTTTGCCGCGCCTGCCGCGGCCGCCTGAGCGGTCTCAGGCGCCGCCGCTTTCGACCGGTGCCGGTGGGATTCCAGCCAGGATCGCGTGGCTCCGTCGGCGAAAGGGGTCCCGTCTGAAAAGCTCAATTCCTCGATCCCGCAGAGGCGCTTGACCAGGGATACGGTCTCATGGACGACAGCGTCCCGGGCGGCTTCGCAGCGGGGGCCCATTCGAGCCAGGGACTCGGCCGTAAATCGGTTCAGGTCGAGCCACAGGACTGCGGTCTGGATGCGCTCCTCGGCGCTGCGGACCAGGATCTCCCAACCGCCCTTCGCCTCCAGGCCCTTCCATTCGTTTTCCAGAAGGGGCCTGTTCATGGGCGGCGGGACTTCGGTCCTCCCGCCGGCGGCCGGAGGCAGGGCGTGGATCGGGGACCAGGACGCGATGCGTCGCAGGCGGTATGACCGGGGGTCGCTCAGGTCCTGTCCGAGGTAGTAATCGGCCGTCCGCCGGACCGTCTGAAGGGCGCCCCGCAAGAGCCTTTCCGCCTCGGCCGCTGAGGCGGGCTGGGTTCCCGGCCCTGCCTCGCCGGGTTCGGGCTGCCCCCCCGCGGGAGGGGCGGCAGGCCTGGGAACCGGCTCCTGCGGCGGGCCTGGGGAGGGAGCCGAGGCCGGCGGATTTTCGACGGCTCTTCCCAGGGGATGCGGTTCGGAAGCGACCGCCTCGGCCGGGGTTGGAGCGGATTGAGGCGTTGGGTCAGCAGGGCCCTTCTTGAGCGCCGGGACCTCGCCCGGCGCAGCGGCTGCAGTTGAAGCCGATGCCTCGGCCGGGGGAGGGGCCGGGCCCTGGCCGGGCTCCGCCGCCTCCCCGGCCTGCAGCGGTATGGCATCGATAAACCGCTCGAGAGGTCTTGTCAGCGGCGGACTGTCGAGGTTTGCCTGAAGCAGGGCGTCGATCCGCATCAGGGCCTCGCGGTATTGCTGCACCGCCTCCGCCGCCGCTTTTTCAGGCTCGAGGTCCTCCAGCGCCGCCGCGCCCTTTTCGACCCACCATTCGATGGCCGCCGCCCGGCCGCGCATCCGTTTCTTCGGCGGAAAGAGATCCTCCCAGAAGTGTTCGATCAGATCACCCATGACCTGCAGACCCTGAGCGAGGCCTTCAAGACCGCGGGTGCGGATCGCCGCGACCGCGAAATAGCTTGCCGCGAGCAGGTCCTTCGATTTGCCGGAAAGAATGGCCGCCGCCAGGCGTTCGACCGTTTTCCAGTCGGTGCCGCCCGTGGCGGAAGGCGTCGACAGCTTGTCGATTTCGGCCTGAAGGGCCTCGAAATCGGGGTCGTAGCGCACATCCACGCCTGCCGGCTGCTCCGGCCGAATCGGTTCTTTACCGAGAGACCACGGGTCCATGGGATGGTCTTTCCTCCAAAGGTAAAAGCCACAAGCGCGCAAAATCGGCGGGTGTCAAGCCCCGCAGGAAAACGGCTAAAAAAACGCGATGCGGGCTTCCGCCGGCGAAAACGGCCTGGGGGTTCCCTGCCAGAAGCGTCTTCAATCCGATCAGCCGCTGGCGGGCGGCCTGCTCCTCACCGCCGGAAATCCCGCTTTGGAGCGGCAGAATATAGGCCGTTCCGCCGGCTTCCGCCGACCATGCCTGAATATCCGGCTCAGCTGGAATATCCGCAGGTTCGCCCCCCGACTCGGTCATCGCTTTGCCGCCTTCGGTCGACCCGGTGCTCGACCGGGGTCCGGAGGCCGGCAGGCCCCGGACGGCCTCCTCGAATGGTTTGAAACCGTCGAACCGGCGGCTCGCCAACCCTTCCATCTGCATGTACATCTCTCTGAATTCGATCAGCAGGGAAGGCCAGCGCTCCTGCCATCGATGCAATGGCCCGGTGCCGAGGATCAAGAGCGGATAAGGCCTTCCGAGCGTGTCGCTGCTGTCTTTGATGAGGCCGCAGGCGATGTCCTTCCGGTTCCCTGCCCCCGCCCAGAACCGCCACGACTGGTGGACCAGCCGCCTGGTCTCCGACTCTCCAAGGCGATGGTAGCCTTGAGCGATCCAATCCGAAAAGGCCTTTGAAAGCTGAGTCGAGGAGCCGGCCTCTATGAAGTCCCTGGCCGCCGGGTGCTTCCCGGCGGCGGTCCATTGCCACAGGGGTTGAGGTTTCAGCGATCCCAGCATCGCACGATGGTCCTCGGCGCCCGTCCCGGGCCCGCAGCCAGCAGTTTGAGAGCGGCGCCATGACCGCTGAACTGGTACCGGGCGCGGATGAAGCTGATCCCCATCTGTTTGAGGGCGGATGCCTCTCGCGGGAATTCATCCGGCCGGAAGGTGCGCTCTCCCCTGTTGAAATCCCTCAGAAACTGAGCAAAGGCCAGGTTGCCCGTGTAAGTCTTGACCAGGCTCAGGGTCCCCACCTCGATGGTAAAGACGACGTCGCCGCAGGTTTGGGGCTCCCACTTGAAAACCTCGGTGATCGGATAGTGGAAGTTCGCCAGGCTGAAGGTCTGGGCTGCGCACTGCAGTTCCAGTCGCGTGGCATGGGGGCGGATGTGCGCCTCCGGGTTGGTGTCCGTGGGCAGGCCTTTGATGGTGACCGCGTAGCTCTGTTCGATCGGTCTGGCGGTGCGGGCGCCGCGGGTAAGGAAGGAGAGGAATGCGCCCTCGAAGGGAATGGCTTCGCCCATTACCCGTTTGGAGTAGTAGCCCCTGTCGAGGCTTCGTCCGAGAAAAGGGGCCCCGGGCCCTTTGACATACTGCAGGGCATAACCCCCGTCGCCGAGGAGCAGTTCGTTGATCCGCTGCAGGTCGGAGATGCCTTCGACCTCCACCAGCACCTGTTGTTCCCACAAATCCTGAAGATGGCAGGCGGTTTCCATCCGGACATACGTCCAAAGATAGTCGAAAGGGCCCTTGACCAGGTCCCAGACGAGCCCGGCGCCGGACCCGGATCCGCCGCCCCCCGCCGCCATCGCGGCCTTGAGCCGTGCGTAGGCATTCTGGGCTGCCACGAGGGGGGATTTGCTCATCGCCGGGTCTTCACTGAAGACCTGGGCGGCCGTCTGGTAGGCTACGAGGCGCGAGGCCGAAACGGGGGTGATCTCCATCAGCGCGGCGCGATAATCACGCAGGGCCGAAGCCGCCGTCATCATCGACCGCAGCGACGGGTCGTCTTCTCCCCGGCTGAATGTCTCTTCAAGCCTCCCGATCAGGTCTTTACCCTTTTTCGCGGCCTTGGAAAGACCGGCGCTTTCTTCAGCAAGGGCCTCCTTGTCCGCCAGGACGCGCACATTCCGGAAGGCGAGCAGGGCGGCCGGCCATCCGGTGTCGTCCTGCCGCTCGGAGAAAGGCCCCAACTCCTCGGCCATCCGCGAAAGGAGGCTGAAATAGGGCCCCTGGTCGCTTCCCATCACCGCCGCCGTCCGGCGCGATTCGCCGGCCGAAAGGCCGGCTTCCCCCTCGCGGAAGGCCGAGCCAAAGGCCTGCCAGCTGCGGAGATAGTCCACAGCATAAGCGGTCAGAAAAGCGGCCTTTCGGCCGGCGATCAGCGCCGGGTCCGGCAGGGCGTTCTCGATGTCTGCGATCAGGCCCTCGATGAAGGCCTTGCCTTGCCGGGTGAAGCAGGGGGGCACGGCGGGGGAGTCGGCCCCGGCGAGACTGTCCCCCCAGAAATCCTTGAGCTTGACCGGGGAAAGCGCTGTGCGGGTGTCGACGTAATCCGTCAGCCAGTCGAGCCGCGCCCCTTCGTGGGTGAGGGCGTAGTGGAGCAGGCGCTGCAGGTCGCCGATCTCCTGGTTGAAATCCTCACTCCCGGAAGACCACACCAGATAGTGGCGGTAGAGAAGGGCAAACCCCTCGTCTACGGCTTGTTCGGGCAGATGCGGTCCGGCTGCCGGCAGAAGCGCGGCATAGGCGGGTTGGGGCCGGGCCTCGAGCGCCTCGAGATCCTCCCCGGCTTGCCGCGCCTTGATGAGGAGGATCCGCCGCACCAGATGAACGACGTGGGGCCCGATGAGCTGCCCGGGCGTGGCGGAAGAAAAGCGCATCACCTTTTCTGATTCGGCGTGGTCGAGCGGGTCGAGGAGCCCTTTCCGGAATTGCCTGCAGAAATGCGCCTTCAGCTGCAGCTCGACCTTCTTGCTGTCGGGCAGACCCATGCGCGGGATCCACCAGTTGCGATTCTGGTCTTCCACCCGCAGGGCGGCCTGCCGGAAGCGCTCCAGGGTGGCGAGGTCGGTGACGGTGTCCCCCCGGATAACCGCAGGGGCTGTGAATTCGTGCGCGATGTGCCGCAGGCTCGAGAGGTTGCGCACGAACGAAAAGCTGAGCAGACCGCAAGCGGCCAGCACGAGCGCGACCCAGGCGCTCAGGCCGAGATTTCGGGTGAGACGGCGCCAGTCGAGTGCACGCTGGGTGGGCGCGAAGAGGCGGCGATCCTTTGGCAGGATCCGCGAGAAGAAGTCGTGGAGGAACAGCCCGCGGCTGGTCCCGGGCAGCACCTCGCGCGACGCGATGAGTCCCAGGGCCTGGAGGAAGTGGGAATAGGGGCTGCCTTCCTGGCGGCCGCTGCTGAAAAAGAGGCCGCGCAGGATGGGGGTCTCCTGGTAGGGGTTTTGCTGGAAAGCGGCCTTCAGAAAGGCCGTGAGTCCGGGGGTCAGCCCCTCGAATTCCTCCGGAAACAGGAGGAGCGCCGGGTCCACCGCACGGGCGCCGCCCCGGTGAAGCAGCAGCAGGCGCAGTTCCCGCAGGCGAGTGCCGATCGTCTGCATGGCCCGGCCGAGGAAGTCTTCTAAGCCGGCCTTCAGATCGCGGTTGACAAACCCCATGGCCTGCTGTTGGGCCTTTTCCGGGAGCTGGTCGCAGAATTGGGTCATCCCCTGGATCAGGTCGCATTTAGTGACGAGCACGTACACCGGGAAACGGGCCCCGAGCACGCGCATCAGCTCGTCGGCACGGCGCCGGATGGCCCGGCCGTCCTCCTCGAGCCGCGCCGTGTCGCCCTGAAGCAGCTTGTCCGCGGGCAGGCTCACCACCAACCCGTTCAGGGGCTCCTTCTTGCGGAACTTGGCCAGTTGGGCCAGGAAGCGCGTCCACTCCTCCTTGTCCCGTCCCTCGTCCACGGGGATGGCGTAGCGTCCGGCGGTGTCGATGATCACCGCCTGGTCGAAAAACCACCAGTCGCAGTTGCGGGTGCCGGACAGGCCCGAGGTGCGTGTCATTTCCGCAAAGGGCGCCGAAAGCCGGGCGCTTTGGATGGCCGTGGTCTTGCCGGAACCGCTTTCCCCGATGACCAGGTACCAGGGCAGGACATAGAGCGGGTTGCCGAGCTTCCTGAGGTGGGACTGCTTGAGCGCGGTCACGGCTTCCCGCCAGCGCTCCTGGACCTCCCGCGCCTGATCCCGCTCCTGGTCGGAAAGCCCTTTCAGATAGGCATCGTCCTGGGCGATGACCTGCTGAACGAAACGCTCCTCGCGCTGGCGCAGCAGCACCTTTTCGAGAAAGACGAATCCGAGCCAGACGCCTGCCAGCCCGACGAGGATGAAGATCCCCACCCACCAGGGCCAGTCGAGGGTCAGGACCAGGCCGGCCACCACGAGGACGACCAGAAGGACCGCGAGAATGACGAGGAACCCTTTGATGAGTCTTTTCATTTACTGCACCGCGCTGAGGACGTTCACACTGACGCTGCTCAAAATGAAACGGTAGATCAGAAACAGTCCGGCATACAGGATGACCGGACACCCGATACAGGCGAGGGCGAAAAGGGGCAGACGGCCGGCTGCCCGCGCAGGGGCCGCCATGATCTCCGTCTCGGGCGGATAGGCCTCGGGGAACAGCTCCCGGTCTTCCAGGCTGGGCAGCGCCATGGAACTGCCGGAAAGGACTTTCAGGTTGGTGGCTTTCAACTGTTCGAGGAGGTACTCGTCGCCTTCATGGCAATACCGCCCCATGAAGCCCATGGCCAGACACAGATAGTAGACCTCGCGGACCTCCGACTGATGAGGGCCGAGCAGGTTCAGCCGCTCGAAGAAGCCTTCGCCCGCGTCGGCGGTCTGGTAGTGGATGCGCTGCAGCTGCTCCCCCTGCCAGCGCTGCCGTTCCGGCCATTGCGAACTGAGGATCACCTCATCGATCCAGGCAAAGACGGCAAAGCGCGCCAGATCGTAGTCCTCTCGCGCGAAGGATCCGGCGTTGAAACGGGCCTCGGCCCCCGAGATCAGCCGCTGGATGTCGGCCCGCACCTGCTCGAAGGAGGCCTGCCGGACGGTGTCGCCCCGGATGAAATAGGCGACGTAGGCGATCAGTTCCATGAAGCAATCGGTCAAACGCATGCTCATCTCCTCCCCGTCACCATCAGCTCGATCTTGAGGTCTTCCGGGGCCTGATCCCAGTAAAGGGCGAGGTTGCGGTTCTTCTGCACCGGGAGCCACTGGTCGCTGTGGTGGTCGATCTGGAAGTAGAGGGCCCTTGCACGGCGGGGCAGTTCCTGCGGCGGGGCCGGCAGGTGGGCCAGCCGGACCCCCGGCAGGGCGCGGGCGATCAGGATCGGCAGCGTCTCGCGCGAACCGGTCTTGGCGGCCGTCTCGAGAGAGCGGAGCACGGTCTGCGGGTCGGCTTCGGTCTCGAAGACCAGGTAGTAGCGGTTGCGGCCCTCGAAGATGGCCGGCGGCAGTTCAGTTGCGAAATAGGTTCCGTCGAAGAGGACCTGCAGGACATATTCCGGTCCGGCCGTGATTTCGTCCAGAAGGCGCGTGATCAGTGAGCGTGCGGCCGAGAAACAGGGCCCGAGGTTGCGGTGGTCGTAGGGGGGCAGGAGGCGCGTCCCACCGGGCCCCTCGCCCATTGCGTTGATCTCGCCCGAAAAGGAGGAGAGCTCCCCGACCAGTTGGCGCAGGAGGGCGTAAACCTGCCAGGGGTGGACGGGCTCGGCCTCCGTCAGGTGGAAAAGAAGCGGCACGTAGCGGTTGAGGGATCGCAGCGCCAGCAGGTAGACCATGTCCCGGGCCCCGAATTCGGCCGAATGAATGCCCCGGTCGCGCTTGTAGGCCTCCAGCTGCCGGCCGCGCGCCGCGAGTTGATCGCGGATTTCGCGGACCGTTGCCAGCAGGGGGTCGCAGGCCGTCACGGCGAGACAGGGCGGGAAGAATCCCTCGTCCAGAACGACCTTCTCCGCGCGCCGTTCGAGCCTCGCCACCGGGACCAGCGCGTAGCCTCCGAGCCGGCTGATCTCCGGTTCCCAGAAGATGCGCAGGACATAGTGGAGCCGCTTGACCTGTCCGGCCGGACCTTGCTGATGCAGGTCCTGGATCTCGTCCGGGTCGACCGGGGCCGTGAAGCGGGTGGTGATCTCCGAAAGCCGTTCGATGCGTGGCAGCACCGTCACGTTTTCACCGGATTCATTCCACTGCCTGAGGCCGACGTAGACCGTCAAGGGCTTTCCCCCGTTCACCCAGGCCTCCTCGAAGGAGCGGCCTTCGATCAGGGCGTTGCCGGGGAAGACAACGTGCGTCCGGTCGGGAAAGATGAATTCTCCCCGCGTCAGTTCGAAGGTCAGGTTTCCAAGGGCAGCCTCGGCGATTTCGATGTCACCGACCCCCCAGAAGTCAGGCTGCAGGAAGCGGTGGAACGGCTCGAGCAAGGTCCCGGCGTGCCGATCCGCGAGTTGAAAATGCTGCGGCTGCAGGAAAAGGCCCTGGTGCCAGAAAAGGGGTCTGTCCATGGTCCCGTGCGCTCCCGCTTCAAGGGGTTTTCGTTGGAGCATCGTTTGCCGGTCGATCTTCGATCCGTTCGGAGCCCAGGTTCAGTTCGACGGTCAGATGAGCAGGCCGGGACACCGGCTGCCGGCCTTTCGCCTCCGGTTTTTCCACGACCACGGGGACATCGAAGAGGCGGATGATGTTTCCCTTTTGAAGGGCGTAGTATCCTGCCACGACCGCGACGTACCGGGCCCCCTCGGCCCGGTCCAGGGGGTATTTGAGATCCTGATCGGGGTGAACGATCAGGCGTTTGGCCGCGGCGACGCTCGCGTCGAAGGGGGCGCATTCGAGGAGTTTGTAGATGCCCCCCTGTTGATCGGCAAGCTGATGGAAACTGTTCGGATCCCTCAACTGATAGACGCAGAGCAGAAGCGTGTGCGGCAGCCCGTCGTACAAATTCAGGCGGGGATCGGCTTTGATGTAGAGTTCGATCGCTTCTTCCTCGTACGTGAACTCGGGTGGAGAGGGGGGCAGCGGCGGGCTCGAGGCGCATCCTGCAAGACCCGCGATAATGCCCCAGAAAAGAACTCCGGCACCAATCCATGCAATCCTCTGTTTCAATGCGAACCTCCGTCTTGTTCCGCCGTTATCTTTGCGCAATTCCGTTCGAAGCCCCGTATCCAGTCTTCCATGAACCGATTCGATTCAAACCATTGCCGACATTGCCGAAAATGCTCCTCGTAGAGTCCAAAGAGTTCGGCCTTGCGCAGGGGGCCGAATCGCAGCCCCCCTCCGCCGTTTTTCGAGAGGGCCTCGGGGTCGAGGGCCTGAAGGATGCCGCCCACCTGCTCGACAGCCGTCCGTTTGGAGGCCTCCTGGGCGATCATGAAGGCGCGCTTGATCTGACCGAGGTAGCCTTCGATCGACCTGGCGCCGCCGGCCCCGGCTATCTCCGAGCCGATGACGTGCCGGATCGTCTCTTCTCCCCCGCCGTGGGCCAGATGAAGATCGATGGAGCGGACCACCTCGTTGAGGAGGTCGAAGACCTTGTTCACGGATTCGGCGAGGCGTTTCACCAACTCCTCGGCCGGCAGGTCCGCCTCCGGCTCCCTGCCGAGGATCAGGGCTACGGCCCGCTGGAGGGTGGTTGTTTCCAGGGCGCCGGCGGCCGGCCGCTCTTCGCGCGGAAGGAATGTTGCGGTCAGATCGGCGAGTGCCTTCTCCTGAACCTCGTAGGGATAGCCGCCCAGCTCCGCCGCGAGCATCGCCTCGATGCGCGTGCGCGCCTGTTCAGGACCCTGCCGGTAAATGGCCCGGATAGCTTCGACCAGTGCTGTCGGTTCCATTCCGTGATCGTCTTTGGATGACCTTTTCTGATCCATCTGTTTCTGCCTGTTGGAAAGGCCCGGCCCTCCCGGGGCGGCGGGACCCCTTCGAGTCTCATTCCGATGGCCTTCGCCGCGCCGCCTGGGGGTCAAGTTTCGTCCCTGCGCAGGATCACCGTTTCAATCATGAGGTCGTCGTCTTCGGATGTTGCCCCGGCTGAGGGAGCCGCCTCTGGCTTCCCTCCGGCAGCGGCGCCGGAGAGGCGGTTCCAGTCGTCTGCAGGGGGGGCTCCGTTCCGGCCGATCACCACGGTCTCCTCGAGAACCTCCGGCGCCGGGCCGGTTTTCCGAGCTGCGGGACCCGGTCTGTCCCCTGCGGGCTGCGGGGCGTCCGGTGGACCGTCGGGGGAAAGCACGACGGTCGCCGGTTGCGAATCCTGCCCTTGTTCCATTCGATCTCCCGGGGGGTAAACGGCGGGCTCCGGCCTGTTGTCCGGGCCGATGATCATCGTCGACTGGAGTTCGCCCTCCGCTGACAGGGGAGGTTCCGGTGGGACGCTCCCGGACGGTTCGGCGGCTGCTGAAAGGACCACGGTCCCGGCCAGGGTTTCGGCTGCATATTGTCCGGCGTGCAACGAAGGGGGCTCCGTTTCCCACGGCTGAGGGCGCTCCCGCGCCGCCCGGGCGGTCCATTCGGCCTTGATATCCTGCAGAAGGCGATAAATCGCCTCGTCTTCCCGGGGGCGCTCGCCCGGGCCTTCGACCGCAGCCCCTCCGGCGGAGGGGCGGGCTTCCGGTTGAAACATCCAGATCTTGATCTCCTGCCGCAGCTCGCCCAGGGTCCGTTCGATGCCCTCGAGGGCGGCTTCGACAGCGCCCGCGGCGCTGTTTCGAAGAAGGCCCCAGCCGATGCCGAGGGACCGTTCCCACCATGGCGTGAATGCTTCGCCTGCGGCGGATTCACGATTCCAGAAGATGTTTCGAGGGGAGAAGACGCTGTCCGGGTGGTTTCGTGCAACTGCGGGAAAGGCCTCATCGGGGCCGGCGCCGGGCGTCTGAAGGGCCTCCTGCAGGGCGGTGTAGATGTCCTGTGGTTTTTGCCGCCGGTTGGCCAGGAGGATCTGGAACCAGACCAGACCGAGCAGCTGAAGCCCGGTAGCGGCGCTCCCCTGCAGCGGTAAAGGCAAGGGCGGGCGGCTGCTGACCATTCCGATCGAGCGGAGGTTGAAAGACCAGCCGAGAGGAAGATGTCCGGGGCTGCCCGGGAGATCGACCCACAGGCGGTCGAAGGAAAAGTCCGTGCCCGATGCGCCGGACGCTTCGAGGTGCGGCCTCAGGAGGCGCAGGCACGCCTCCAGGAGACCCAGCTTGAGGTAAAGGACCTCTGCGAAACGGCGGGGCGATCCATCCGGGAAAAGGAACGCTTCCCTGTCCTCCTGAAGCGGCCGAATACCCGGAGGCTGAAAGGGCCGGAGTCTTCTGTAGTCCCCTCGTTCGCGCGCCTGCCGCTCCAGGTCATCCGGCGGGGCCCCGCCAAGGAGGGCTGAAAAATCGATGAGGCTCAGGGACGGGGCGTCGAAGACGAGCATGAAAAACGGAAAAAAGGCAAAGGGAACCACTCTTGTGACGGCCAGGCCCGAGGGGCCGTAGCACTCAGAGGCGTCGGGGCAGCCCCGGCAGGGAAAGGCCGCCGCTTCGCCGCCGGGGCCGGCCTGCTGAGCAAAGCCGCGGATCAGTGCGCGGCCGTCTTTCAAGGCGAGTGGATCGGCGGGATCCGTCATCGGCGCATAGAACGCCGTTCGGCCGGTTTCTTGAAGGCAGGCGGGGCAATGGAGGTAGCGTGAGAGCGATCCGCTGTAGGGGCTCAGCCCCATCCCCCGAAGGACCGAGTCATCGCGGCACAGGTCGAGCAGCGCCCCGCAGGTCGGGCATGGGGGATGGAAGAAGGTCCGTTGCTTCTGGCAGAAAAAGAGCGGACGGAGCGGCATGAAACGCTGGGAGGCATCGAGCTGGCTGCCGAGGACCGTGAGTCCGGCCGATCGGCCCTGAGGGCGGTAATGGGCGTAGGTCGTCAGCCACAAGCGGTCGATATCCGGGTTGCTGAGAGGGCGGACGGGGTCTTCGCCTGCGAGGCAGCGGTCGCGCTGCACGAGCAGGAGGAGCCGCTTGATCTCCGTACCCTCATCCAGGATGAAGCGGGCTTCGAAAAGACGTGCGAACGGCCGGGAATCGTCGAATACCGAAAACGGCGCCCCGGTTAAGGATTCGGGCACGGCTGGATTGACGAACTCCAGTCGCATTGTGGAGGTGTTCTGGGCGTCGAGATAGGGCAGCAGCGACTGTGAGACGCGCTCGTGAGCCACGTTCGAACCCTTTCCCTTGCAGGAATGTTTGGTCAGGGTACCGTGGAATAGCCAGCCCGAAGTGCGATGATGGTGTTGTCAAAATATATTAACAAATCAACTAGTTTAAGGGATACTTTAAACGTCTGGCCCTGCCAAGTCAATATCAAAGTTGAATTTGGTTCATAAATAATGCCCATCGCGGAAATGATTTCCCCGTAGAACCCGTTTCCAATCCGGAAATGAGCATTTTTCTTCACACCCTTCGGGTGCTCAGTCCCACCGCTTCGCGGCGGGTCCCGGTTTGAAAAAAATCAATGAAATCAACCATGTGCGCTGAGGCGACCGGTAGGTCGCCGCCCAAGCAAACGTGCAGATAGACACCGAGATTGGCCAAAAAGCCCTTTTGCGGATGGGAAGGGGGTCGATTCTGGATGCCGGCTGCAAGAAAATTTCGTGGGGCCACCGCTTTTATAGTATGATCTCGAGCAGATTGGGGAGGTTCGAACGATTTTGAAGGATTTGAACCCGTTGTCCCACGCGGTTTGGGGAACCGAAGGATGGTGCGGCATTGCAGGTTCTTGCCGGCCCCTTTTCCCCTAGCTCCGGGAGAAAGCCTCTTGCGGTTTCGCTTTTCCATTTTTGTCAAACTGGTCCTCTTCATCATCCCGCTGGTGTGCATCCCGATCGCCGTGGTGGGGTACCTCTCCGTGCAGGCCTCCGTCGAACGGGTGAATCGGCTGGTGCGGCAGGAGCAGATGGCCCAGGTGCAGGCGACCGCCGAGAGGATCGACGCCGTGTTCTACAATGGCCGGATGGATCTGGAGACCCTGGCGCGGTCCCCGGTACTGGCCGAGTTCTATCTCGCGCGGCTGTTCCGGCTGGAGGCGGAAGCCGGGTTCAACCGGGAGAATCTGGAAAAGCTCTTTGCCGACATCCTGGCGCGCACGCCGTACTACCATCGCATACGTTTTCTGGACCGGCAGGGCCGCGAGCGGATTCATGTGTCGCGAGAGGGCCCTGTAGGACCGTCGGCGGATCGGAGCGGAGACGTGTTTTTCCTTGAAGCCCGCGGTCTCGGGCCTGAGGAGGTCTTCTTTTCCGGCCTTGTGCGCAGTGAGGATCATGGAGGCTACGTCGTATACGCCGCCCGGCCCTTCTTCACCGGTTGGCGCGAATACGCCGGGGTCGTGGTGATCGATGTGGATTTCGAGAAGATCATCGAGATCATCCGTGCGATACAGGTGGGGGAAGGGGGGTATTCTTTCCTGATCGATCAGGAGGGCCGTACCCTGGTCCACCCGCGCTATGACCCCTACGCCTTCGGCATCGGTGATTATCCCGACGCCAGCCTGCGGGATATGGTCCGGAGCATGCTCTCAGGCGGAAGCGGGTGGCAGACTTATACGTTTCAAGAAGAGGAAAAGGTGGCGGGATTTGCGCCGGTCCGCAGCATGGGCTGGTCCCTGGCCGTGACGGTGCCGATCCGCGAGTTCGCCCGCGAGTCGCACGACCTGCAGTCCCGGGTGCTGAATCTCGTCCTGATGACCGTGCTGGTCACACTTGCCGGAGTGTTCGCGCTGTCCTATCATCTCCTGAGGCCCGTCAGACGGCTTGTGGCGGCCACCAACCGGGCGGCGGGAGGCGATCTGAACCAGGAGATACCTATTTCGTCCCATGACGAACTGGGCGATCTGACGCGGTCTTTCAACCGGATGCTGACGGATCTCGCCCGCATCCAGCAGGAGTTGGTCCGTTCGGAGAAGCTGATCGCCCTGGGGCGGCTTTCGGCCGGCGTCGCCCATGAGATCCGGAATCCGTTGAACGCCATGAAGGGCGCCATGGTCCATCTTCGCCAAAAAAGGCCCGATGAACCTCTGATTCAGGAGATCGCCGGTCTGGTGACCGAAGAGATCGACCGCCTGGATCGCCTGGTGGCCGAGTTCCTCTATTTTTCAAAGCAGGCCCCACCCCGGCTGTCGCCGACGGACCTGAACCTGGTCATTTTGGGGGCGCAGGCGCTGCTGATCCATCAGGCCTCCCGCAAGGGGGTGCGGTTCGAGAACCGGCTGGATGAGGGGCTCCCTCCTGTCCCCCTCGATGCGCATCAGATGGAGCAGGCTCTTTTGAACCTCGCGATCAACGCTATGGATGCCGTTCCTCCGGGCGGCGAGGTCCGGTTTACATCCGGTGTGAAGGAGGAGGGCGGCGCGCGTTTTGCGGCCATCGAGGTGGTCGACAAGGGCGTGGGCATCGGCCCGGAAGACCTTCCGAACGTATTCGACCCCTTTTTTACGACCAAAGAGGAAGGCACCGGCCTCGGGCTGCCGCTCAGCCTCGGGATCGTGGAGGCGCACGGCGGCAGCCTGGAAATCGAGAGCCGTCCGGGTGAGGGCACCCGTGCGACGATCCGCCTTCCTCTCGACGGATCACCGGCGGGATGAAGACCCTTTCCATCCGGGAAGGGTCTGCTTGGTCCGTCTCGGTGTCGAGCGTTGCGCTCGCTCGCGCGGCGGCACGCAGGCCGCCCGGGGGGAGGATCACCCTGCTTTGCTCGACCGGCTGAAAAGACCAGTTCCGTAGGGATACGAGGCAGATGGACACGGAGAAGACGATTCTAGTCGTAGATGACCGCATCAACGCCTTGAAGGTGTTGATGCTCTTTCTGGCCGACAAGGGCTATCGCGTGCTGGAGGCCTCGAGCGGGCCTCAGGCGCTGGCGGTCTTTCAGGACCATCCAGAAATCGATGTGGTGCTCTCGGATCTCAAGATGCCGGGGATGAGCGGGCTCGACCTGTACAAGGCCATGCTGGAGGTGCGCCCCGTGCCGCCTTTTATCATCATGACCGCCTACGCCACGGTGGAAACGGCGATCTCGGCCCTCAAGGAGGGGGTGACCGACTACCTGATCAAGCCGCTCAACTACGAAGAACTCCCCATCGTGCTGGCCAACGCGTGCCGGCAGGCGGAGATGAGCCGGGAACTGGCGGCGCTCCGCCAAGAGGTCCGAAAGGAGCAGTGTTTTCACGGGATGCTCGGGGTCTCCCGTCCCATGCGGGAGATCTTCGAGATGGTCCGCACGGTGGGGCCGACCGATGCCGCGGTGCTCATCACCGGTGAGACGGGCACGGGAAAGGAACTTCTGGCCCATAGCCTGCACGAGGAGTCGCGGCGGCGGGATCGCCCGATGGTTTGCATCAACTGCGCCGCCCTGACCGAGACCCTCCTCGAGGCCGAGATGTTCGGCTATGTGAAAGGTGCTTTTACCGGGGCCCTGACAGACCGGAAAGGCCGCCTCGAGATGGCGCATGAAGGGACGCTGTTTCTGGACGAGATCAGCAACATGACGCTTCACCTCCAGGCCAAGTTCCTCCGGTTCCTGCAGGACGGCAGCTTCGAGCCGGTCGGGGCGAACTGGAGCAGAAGGGTGGACGTGCGGCTGGTGGCTGCGACCAACGCCGATCTCGAGGCGCAGATCGCCGCCGGCCGATTCATGCGCGACCTCCTCTACCGCATCGAGGTGATCGCGATGCACCTGCCGCCTCTCCGGGAAAGGGTCGAGGACATCCCCATTCTGGTCGAGCATTTTATCGCCCACTACGCGCGACACTACATGAAATCGATCGAAGGCGTCGCTCCGGACGCCATGCAGGCCCTCCTGGATTATCCCTGGCCGGGAAATGTACGGGAGCTCGAGAACTGTCTCGCACGGGCCGTGATCCTCTCCAAGCAGTCCGTTCTCGGTCGGGATGACCTGCCGGGGAAGATGACGGAAGGCGCGCGGGCGGAGGCCGGGTCCGGCGAGGCGGGAAGGGAGGATGCGCCGCCCGTGGAAGGGGTGACGCTCAAGGACATGGAGACCCGGCTGATCGCCGACACGATCCGGCGCTGCCAGGGGAACAAGACCTTGGCGGCCAAGGTGCTGGGGATTTCCCGCAAAGGACTTTACGAAAAGATGGCGCGCCTCGGGATCAAGGAGGACCTCCTTTGAAGCGGGTATGGGGGCTTTTGCGTCCAATGAGCGGGGCTGTGCTCCTGTTCGGCGTTCTGACGATCCTCCGGCCGCCGATCGTCGGCCCCTCCCTGCTCTGTGCCGCCGCAACAGAGGAGATCGTCCTCGGGGCGCCGACCTCCCTCGGAACCCTGGAGGGCGCGGAAAGCCTGAAGGCGGCGCGCCTGGCCGTGGATGAGGTCAATGCGGCGGGAGGGGTGCGGGTCGGCGGCCGGGTCTGCCGGCTGCGCCTCGAGCCCTGCGACCTGAACGATGCCGCCGGGCGGGTGCGTCCGGAGGAGGCGGTGGCGCGCCTCGAGCGCTTCATCCGGGAACAGGCGCCCGACGTCATCCTCATCGGGCCCTTCCGGTCCGAGGTCCTGCTGGCCTCGATGGACCTCCTGGCCCGGCACAGGATCCCCACCCTGGTGAGCATCGCCATGTCCCCGGCGGTGGATGCCAAGATCCTTTCCGACCCGCGGTATCGCTGCATCTTCCGGTTGAGCCTCAGTACGCGTTATCTGGCCGCGCGCCTGATCGAGGCGTTGCAGATGATGCGGAGGGAGTTCGCATTCGACAAGATACTGATCTTGAATCAGGATGTGGCCTGGGCGCGTTCGACGATCTCGCTGCTCCTCAAGGTGTATCTCGACCGCTCGGACTGGAAGGTGACGGGGCAGGAGAACCTCAGCGGCGAAACGGTGGATTTCAGCCGGTTCCTGAACAAGGCACGTGCAGACGGGGCCCACGTCATCCTGACGATCTTTGACGCCCCCGCATGCGGGAACCTGATCGAGCAATGGCATACCCTGAAGCCGCCCGCCGTCCTGTGCGGGTTCCTGTCGCCCGCCATCGGGCCGGGGGCCTGGGAGGCCTTCGGAGGGCGCCTCGAGGGGGTGATCAACGTCATTTTCGAACTCGGCAACCTGCCTTCGTCCCGCTATGCGCCGGCTGCAGCCTTTTACGAGGCCTTCGAGGCCGCCTACGGGGCCCCGATCGAGGCGGGCCACGGTCCAGCCCCCTCCTACGAGTCGGTCTACGTGTTCGCGGAGGCGATCGAACGGGCCGGCAGCCTGGAGCCGGAAGGGGTCATTGCGGCGCTCGAGGCCACCGATCGGCAGGGGAGCATGGGCCGCCTCCGTTTCCACCGGGGACATCAGGCGATCTTCGGTGAAGATCCGTACATCGAGGCTTTGGCCTGCGTGGTGCAGTGGCAGGCATCCGGCCGGCGGGTGATCGTGCACCCGGCGGCCATCGCCGAAGGTCCGATCGCGCTGCCCGATTTCGTGCGCCGGGGAAGAGTGGAGTGAAGCCGCGGCGTGCACCGGTGCCGAAACGCCGCTGCCGGGTCGAGATGCGCCGGCTTGAAGCAGGGACCTTTCCTCGATGTGTTACTTTTCCTTACAGCCTGATCAAGGTGTAACCGAAGGTAACAATTTGAAGAGATTTGCGCCTAAATTGTTCATATTCTGATATTATTCTTTATGCCCCGATGTTCCCCCCCCGCCAGTGAGTCCCCGGATGTAACGAAATCTCACACGGTGTCCTCTCCGCCCGACGTCCGCCCAGCCGGTGCTTTTGTGTAAAATATGAAAGAATGACAGCTTGTTGAGTGTTTTTACGCCCCTGGCACGGCCCTTGCTTTTTACGGTACGGCAATGGGCTGCGCCTGGACGGGTGAACGATCCCGCCCGGGCGTCGAGCCGGCTCGAAGCAGGCGGCCGACACCGGGACGGTGCGAAGCGACCGCTCCCTGCGCCGGTGGAAACGCCTTCGCGGAGGCGATACGGAAGGCCCGGCCGACACAACAACATGACGAGGGGGGAGACAGTGATGAACACGATAGGGACGCTCAGGATGGTGGTGGCTCGGAATCTGGAATACAATCCTGACAGACCGGCCTTGATTCTCGGCGATCGGCGCTACACCTTCGGGCAGTTTGCGGACAGGACCCGCAGGATGGGAAACGCGCTGCTCGACATGGGACTCAGGAAGGGGGACCGGGTGGCGATTCTGAGCAAGAACAGCATCGAAAACGCCGAAAGCTACTTCAGCATCCCCAACGCCGGCCTCGTGCTGGTGATGCTCAATTTCAGGCTCGCACCCCAGGAGATCCTCACCATCCTGATGGACTCGGGCGCCACGGTCCTCATGGTGAATGAGGAATATCTGGGGCATGTGGAAGAGATCAGGAGAGATCTCGATTTCGTGAAACACTTCATCTTCATCGGTCCGGTGGAAAAGACCCCGCCGGGCTGGTTCCATTACGAGAGCCTGATCGCGATGTCCTCGCCCGAAGAGCCCGCGACCGAGATCTCCGAGGACGACCTGGCGGCCCTGATGTACACGAGCGGCACCACCGGCGCCCCGAAGGGCTGCATGGCGACCCATCGAAACTATTATCATGCCGGCCGCAGTCTGACGCTGGAACTCAAAATGAATCCCGATGACGTGAACATCATCCCGTCGCCCCTCTTTCATGCCACCGGCGAGGTGGTGCTGATGAACGGGATGTACAGCGGCACCCCGTCGATCATCATGCCCCAGTGGGACGCGGAGATGTTCATGCAGCTCGTCGAGCGGTACAGGGTCACGAGCGGCATGCTGGCCACTCCGATGCTCCTCTTCCTGGTGGAGCACCCCGATGCAGGGAAGTATGACCTGTCGAGCATCCAGAAGATGTTCTTCGCCGGGGCGCCGGTCACGCCGGTGGTCTTCCAGCGCGCGATCGAGCGCTTCGGAAACGTGTTCCTGCATCTGTTCGGCACGACGGAGACCGTGGGCCAGGCGACCATCCTGCGCACGGAGGAGATCGCGCAGGCCCTGGCGGACGGCGACACCGAGATCCTTTCGTCGTGCGGCCGATCCTTTGCGGATATGCAAAGCGTCGTCGTGGACGAGAACGACCGGCCGGTGCCCCCCGGCGTAGTGGGCGAGATCAAGGTGCGCGGGCTCGGGACGACCCTCGGGTACTGGAACAAGCCGGCGGAGACCCGGAAGGATTTTCGCGACGGCTGGTATTATCCCCTGGATCTGTGCCGGATGGACGAGAAAGGCTTCATCTATGTGGTGGACCGGAAGAAGGACATGATCATCACCGGCGGCGAGAACGTTTATCCGGCCGAGGTGGAAAATGTCCTCTACAAGCATCCGACGGTCGCTCAGGCCGCGATCGTGGGGATGCCCGACGACCGATGGGGCCAGGTCGTCACGGCGATCGTCGTGCGCAAGGACGGCGCCGAGGTCTGCGAGGAGGACCTCCGTTCCTTCTGCCGGAAAGAGATAGCGGGCTACAAGGTGCCCAAGCGCGTCCTGTTCGTCGATTCCCTGCCCATCAGCGCCAGCGGCAAGATCCTCAAGTACAAGCTGCGCGAGGAGTTGATGCAGTAGCGGCCGCGAAAACCTGATCCTCTCCGCGATTTTCCGCTTGACCTTTCGGGCGGCTGAAGGTTGAAATCAGGCAGACAGCGTGACCCGGGCAGCCCCGGTTTTCGGGGCGTGAATGTCCAGGCTGGAGGAGGCGCCCGTGAACGTTCCTTTCGCGCCTTCCAGTGCGCCGGTCCTGAATCGCTGAACCTTCTTGCCGCCTGAAGCCTGCGGCCGATCGGAGGGAAGATGCAGGAGAATTTGGAGGTCCCCACCCTTTGCAGGATGTGCGACCATGGCTGCGGCATCCTGGTGAGCGTCGAAAACGGAAAGCCGGTTCACATCCGCGGCAACCCTGCCCACCCGTTCAACAAAGGCTGGATGTGCGTCAAGGGGAAATCCGCCCTTGATCTGTTCTATGCGGCCAACCGGTTGAAGACGCCTTTGATCCGCAGGGGCGGGCGGCTCCTTTCCGCCTCGTGGGATGAGGCGCTGGGCCATGCCGCGGAGCGGCTGCAGCGGCTGAAGGAGCGATGGGGCCCCCAGGCGCTCGGCATCTACTACGGCGAGGGGGTCGGGCATCAGGAAATCCGCTACTACATGAAACGGTTCGCCAATGTCTACGGCACACCGAATTTCATGAGCGTCGGGGCCATCTGCAACGCCGCCCGCACCTTCGGGGAGATCCTGACGCTTGGCGGCCTGACGAAGCCGGACATCGCCAACGCCCGGCTGGTGGTCTTGTGGGGGGCCAATCCGCTGGTCTCCCACGAGCCGGTCCCCCCAAAGGTGATCCGGCGGCTCGGGAAGTCGGGCGCCCGCCTGGTGGTCGTCGACCCGCGCACGACCGAGACGGCGGCCAGGGCCGACCTGCACTTGAAGATCCGCCCCGGAACGGATGCAGTCCTGATCGCCGGGCTGCTGCACGTGATCCTGCGCGAGGGATTGTGGGATCGGGGCTTCACCGGCGAGTGGGTGTCAGGGTTCGAGAGGCTGCAGGCGGAGGTTTCGAAGCCGCGCTACGCGCCGGAGGCGGGGGCGGCGCTGACCGGCATCGACCCCGAGGCGGTGAGGGAGTTCGCGCGCGAATACGCCCGGACGAGGCCCGCGTGCGTCTTCACCGGGAACGGCCTGGAGCATCATCCTTCGGGCGTTGCCAAGACGCGGCTCCTGGCGGTCCTCAAGGCCGTCACCGGGAACCTCGATGTTCCGGGGGGGGAGCTTTTCACTCCGAGGCCGCCGATCAAGGACATCACCTCGCCCCTGCCGCCGCCCGAAGCTCCGGCGATCGGCGCCCGGCGCTTCCCGATCTTCTGCCGCGCCCGCGGAGAAGCCCACGCCCTCTCCCTGCCCCGCGCCATTCTGGACGAAGAGCCCTACCCCATCAAGGGGTTGACGGTGACCGGCGGTAACCCGACCCTTCAGTGGCCCGACAGCCGCCGCACCCGGGAGGCCTTCGAAAAGCTTGAATTCCTGATGGTGGTCGATGTGGTGGACGCCCCCGACAGCCGCCTGGCGGATGTGGTGCTCCCGGCCTGCACGTTTCTCGAGCGGGACGAACATCGGAGCAACGTCTACCTGAACCTGCCGTGTGTGACCCTGAGGCAGGCCGTGGTGGAGCCCCTCTACGGCCTCCCCGACCAGATGATCTGGGTGAAGCTGGCCCACGCCATGGGTTACCGGGAATACTTTCCGTGGAAAAGCTGCATCGAGGGGATCGATGACCTGTTGAGCCCCATGGGAAAGACCTATGCGGAGATCTCGGCCGCCGGGGGCATCTACGCCTATGACCGGAGGATTTACCGGCGGTATGAACGGGAGGGGTTCGGCACGCCTTCCGGCAAGGTGGAGATCTATCCGAAGCGTCTCGAGGAGGCCGGGTTCGATCCTTCTCCTGTTCCTTCTCTCGAGGCTGAACGAATGCGG
>Ga0068714_10000381_pt1 | contig 89610 bp, 69 predicted proteins | sample MTBNYHSulfiMetaG_FD_62988 | JGI IMG/M metagenome (GOLD analysis project Ga0068714, IMG submission 62988) | Enrichment culture microbial communities from rom New York Harbor, USA that are MTBE-degrading - MTBE-NYH (New York Harbor Sulfidogenic)... | ecosystem: Environmental > Aquatic > Marine >...
CGACATGGACCTGACGCAAAGCGCCATGCAGTCGACAAGATTGCGTCTTGAGGGGGCGAGGCGCAGTCTGTTGCTGCCCGGTTGGGGGCAATTCCACAAGGGGAATCGTGAGCACGGTTATGCCTTTCTCGGCATCACGACCCTTGTCGGCACCGGGTTGCTCTTCAGCCAGTTCCAGACCGTATCGCTCGAAGGAAAGTACAGGGATGCGACCGATCCGGATGACGCAGCCAGCACCTATGAATCCTGGCGTGAAGCCTGGAGTACCAGAAATGGACTGGCGATCGCGCTGGGGGTCGTCTGGGTGGTGAATGTCTTCGATGCTCTCTATTATCCACCGGCCGGTGAGACAGAGGCGGGAGCGCAGGTGCAGCTTGGATGGGATTCGCTCCACTCAAGACCACTGATCGGAGTGACCATCCGGTTCTAATGGATCGTTTAATCTACACTGATGAGTTCTGAGCAACCTTCCCTTGTTTCTGCCAAGGCGCTTTCGTGCACGCGCAGTGGTGCTGCAGGAAACGAAAGCAACGCCGAAGAGGACTGTCCTGAAGTCGTAAAATCGTTCTGAGTGGATGAAACGGTCCACTCGTGCACCTGTAGCACACAACGTGCAATTCTTGCACGTTGTGCATACCGATTCTGTGGGGTTCCAGGGTTGTAAGCGGCGGCCTTCTGTTCTATCTCACTGTTTAGCAAGAATATAGAATGTGTAAATGTCGGCGGATTCCCCGGGGAGTCCGTTTTTCGTTATTGGCACAGCCGTTGCACTACCCACGCACAGAACAGCACACTTTGATGTCCGCGATCTTTGAAACAATGAAGGCTTCTTACAGATTGGTGTCGCTGAAACGGTACTGCCTCCTTTGACGGTTTACTGCACTGCTTCAGCACGGGCGAACGATACTGCACACTGCATGGTTTTCCAGACTCAGCATTGCCCAACGATTGGTTTCATGCGACACCCGCCTGGAAGCAGAAGCCTTCATTGCTTTTGCGCCAGGCACGGGAAGCGGTGACGAAGGGACTGTACTGCTTGCGAGACGGTTTCCTTGAGTGTTCAGCCCTGGTTCGCGGTTTGCCCACGCAGCGTTTTCCCTGACGCTGTCCCCGAAAGCCGGAGTTCCGTACCCACGGAACTTCGGCTTTCCCATTATCCCCGGACATACGATTTCATACCCGGTCACTCGCTTCATCACTCTTCGGGTCCGGACAAACGGAATCGCGGTTTGGTCAAGAGTCCCGACCCCGCTCATCCGTTGACACTCCAACCCCTCGAGCCTATATTGCGCTCCGTTCGTTCGGGGCGTAGCGCAGCCCGGTAGCGCACCTGCTTCGGGAGCAGGGGGTCGCTGGTTCAAATCCAGTCGCCCCGACACGATAAAGGGATCGGAGATTGCTCTTCGGTCCCTTATTTTTATGGGTAACCTTGCAGGAGGTACCCATGATCTGTTTTGCGCATCGCGGTGCGAAGGGTTATGGACCCGAAAACACTCTCGCCGCCTTTGCCAGGGCGCTTGAACTGGGCGCAAACTGGGTCGAAGCGGATGTCTACCCTGTCGAGGGTGAGCTGGTTGTCTTCCATGACCTCCGGTTGGAGCGCACGACCAACGGAACGGGATTTGTTTTTCGTCAGACGCTCCCCTACCTGCGTTCTCTAAATGCCGGCAATGGCGAAAAAATCCCCTTCCTGCGTGAGGTGATCGATCTGTTGGATGGGCAGATCGGCTTGAACATCGAGCTGAAATGGCCTGGTACCGCTGCTCCTGTGGCTGCATTGATCGACACCTGTTGTCGTGAACTGGGCTGGCACCCGGATCGTTTTCTTGTCTCCTCCTTTATTCACTCTGAACTGCAGCTTTTTTCGCAAGTGCTGCCCGGGATACGGATTGGCGCACTGACCGGTGACCTTCCGCTGTGCCACGCAGCTTTTGCCGAGCAGCTGGGGGCGTGGTCGGTTCACGCGAATATCGAATTTGTCAGCCGCGAATTTGTCGAAGACGCGCACCGCCGCAACCTGAAATTCTTTGTCTACACGGTGAATCACCCGGAAGAGTTCGACTGGATGGAAGAGCTGGGTGTCGACGGTGTCTTCACAGACTACCCGGATCGTCTGTTGCGAAGAGTGGGGGAGGGGATGTGAAAAATGTGATCATAGGCATTCACGGTTTAGGCAACAAACCCGATCGTGCCCTGCTGACGGAATGGTGGCGTGCCGCCATTGACGAGGGTTTGGAGCGGATCGGACAGCCTATTCCCGCTTTCGAGTTTGAACTGGTCTATTGGGCGGATCTGCTTCATCCCATCCCGAAATCATTGGATGTCGCCGACCCCGAGGATCCGCTTCACCTGACCCACCCCTACGTTCCTGCTTCGCAGCTGTTCGATCGTCAACCGCATCGGTTCAGACGGAGGATGCTCCGGACCTTCGAGAATCTGATGGATCGCCTCCTGCTGAATGACGATATGACACTGAACTATGAACACATCGCTGACAGCCTGATCCACTACTATTTCCAGGATCTTGAGGCTTATTACGCCTCGCCTGCAGAGGGGGTGGTGGAGGGCAAGCCATCCTTCCGTATGCTTGTACGTGAACGTCTTGCAGCCACGCTGAGAAAACACCAGCAGGACCGTATCCTGCTGATTGCCCATTCGATGGGCTCGATCATCGCCTTCGATGTTCTCGACCTGAATCCCGACCTGAAAGTGGAGACCTTCGTCACTATCGGTTCACCGCTTGGTTTGCCTGTGGTGATGGCCCGGATCGCGTCCGAACGGGTACGGCCCGGCACACCACCCGGCGCCCTGACCACACCGCCGAACATCATCGCAGCATGGCACAATTTCGCCGACCTGGAAGACAAGGTTGCGGTCAATTTTGATTTGTCGGACGACTATCACGTCAGTGCAAACGGGGTCAAGCCGGTCGATCATGAAATTGTCAACGACTATGAATTCGAGGGCGAACGTAACCCGCACAAGATTTATGGCTACCTCCGCGCGCCGGAGCTTTCCGGTTTGTTAGCACCGTTCCTGACCCACCCGCTGCCCGGATGGTGGGAGCGTCAGGTACGCTCCTTCAGCACCTGGTGGCGGAAATGGCTCGGTCGCGCCGCTGCGCCGCATGAGCCTGGCCCCATCCTGCTCCTGCCTGAGGATTCAAGCCAGGGGTGCGTGCAACGGTTCGAGGGCCCCGACTGCCACCGCGACAGGATGCTCGAGAAGCTCACAAGCCGGACTGAGCCCTGGGATTTTGTGGTGATCGGCGGAGGGGCGACCGGGCTGGGAGTGGCGGTCGAGGCGGCTTCGCGGGGCTACCAGGTACTCCTGCTGGAACAGCATGACTTCGGCAAGGGCACGTCCAGCCGCAGCACCAAGCTGGTGCATGGCGGAGTGCGTTACCTGCAGCAAGGCAATGTCAGCCTGGTGCTTGAGGCACTACGGGAACGCGCAGTCATGCGTGACAATGCGCCCCATCTTGTTCATGACCTCCCCTTCATCGTTCCGGTCTACGACTGGTGGGAAGGTCCTTTTTACGGGATCGGCCTGCGCTTGTACGACCTCCTCGCGGGAAGGCATGGTTTCGGCTCATCGCGGAATCTCACCCGCGAGGAGACGATCGAACGGATCCCTGTCATTGAGACCGATGGGTTGCGTGGCGGTGTGGTCTATCATGATGGCCAGTTCGACGATGCTCGTTTTATCGTCAACCTGGTGCAAACCGCGGCAGAGGAAGGGGCTGTTCTGCTCAATTACGCCCAGGTGACCAGGCTTGTGCAGGAGGATGGGCTGGTGCGCGGGCTAAAGTTTGTCGACAGCGAAAGCGGACGAACGCACGAGATCTCCACCCGCTGCGTGATCAATGCCACCGGTGTTTTTGCCGATGATATCCTGCGGATGAATTCGGCCGAGTGGGAGCCGATTGTGCAGCCCAGCCGCGGGATTCATATCGTACTCGATCGTTCCTTCCTCGGTGGAGATACGGCGATCATGGTGCCGCACACCGATGACGGCCGTGTGCTCTTCGCCATTCCCTGGTATGACCGTGTGCTGTTCGGCACGACCGACACCCCGGTGGACAAGCCCTCACTTGAGCCAACAGCAAGCCGTGAAGAGCTGGAGTTTCTCCTCGAACATGCGGCACGTTACCTGGTCCGTGATCCGAAAGAAGGGGATGTGCTGAGTGTCTTCGCCGGACTCCGGCCCCTGGTCAAGAATGGCGCCGGTGGGGCGACGTCATCCATTTCTCGTGATCACACCATCCTCATTTCCCGTAGCGGCCTGGTCACAGTCACCGGTGGAAAATGGACCACTTACCGTCACATGGCCGAAGAGACGGTTGATCAGGCGATTTCAGTGGCTCAGCTGACACATGTCCCGTCACTGAGTCGAGATCTGCCACTGCACGGCTGGCATGAACATGCACATAGCTATGGTGATCTGGCCTGCTACGGCTCGGATGCAGCGCCCCTTCAGGCATGGATGAAGCAGCACCCCGAGTCGGCTGAGCCGCTCCATCCGCGGCTCCCTGTCAATGGTGCGCAGGTGGTTTGGGCTGCACGTCACGAGATGGCGCGCACTGTTGAGGATGTGTTGTCGAGGCGTACTCGTTCACTGCTCTTCGATGCACGTGCTGCTGTGAAGGTTTCACCGCGTGTTGCATCCCTGCTCGGGCGTGAGCTTGGGAAGGGCAGGAGTTGGGAGCATGAGCAGGTCGAGGAGTTCACAGAACTCGCCCGGCTCTACCTGCCTGAGGGGATTGTGCAGTAGCTACGCATCGTTACGCAGCACATCCGCAGGGTTCGTCCGTGCGGCACGCAAGGACTGCACCGCTACAGTCAGGGCAGCAACGATCAGCGCGGAGAGTGCCGCGAGCAGGAAAGGATCAAGAGTGAGCGGGGTTCGGTGGACAAAATCGTCCAGCCATCGCTTCAGCCCGAACCAGCCCAGCGGCCAGGCGAATAGATTCGCGAGCAGTACCCAGCGGAGCATGTCCCAGGTCAGCAGGGTGACGACCTGGCGCTCCCCTGAACCGAGCACTTTGCGTATGGCGATCTCTTTTCTGCGCTGTTCGGTAGAGTGAGAGGCGAGTCCGAACAGGCCGAGTGTGGCAATCAGGATGGCCAGGCCGGCGAAAATACTGAGGTCGCGGGCGAATTGGCGGTCGCTTTTGAATTGAGCGTCGAAGATGTCATCCAGGAAATAGCCGACAAACCGTCGTTCCGGGAAGAGCCGATTATAGGTGGCACGTATCTGATCGATCGCCTCCGGGATCATCCCGGGACGGATGCGGGCGAGCACGATGTTCAATCTGCGCGGATCATAATGCATAATCAGAGGTTCAATCTCGCTACGTGGGTTCGAGTACTGAAAATCCTCCACAACCCCGACCACATGGTAGATTTCGTGCTCCCTGTCGCTTTCTTCGATAGTCAGCCGCCGACCGGACACATCCTGCCATCCAATGTAACGTAAGGCTGCATCGTTCAGGATCACTCCATAGGGTGCATCGGCGGCGAATTGCGACGAAAAATTGCGCCCCTGTGTGATATTGATCTGCAACGTGGTGAGGTAGCCCTCGTCGATGTAGGTCTGATTGACCATCAAACCCTTCTCATTATGGTTCCTTCCTTCAGGCAGGATGTCCGTTTTCGGCAACTCCCAGCTCGGCAGATGCGAAGAGCCACCGACTGATTCGAGTGTGGGCAGTGATTTGAGTTCGTTTTCCAGCAACTGCACCGCCCGCGGGCCACCCGCGCTCCACATGGGGATGGTCAGCACCTGTTCACGATTATACCCGACATTCATCGTCTGCAGATACCGAAGTTGCTGCAGCACGACCAGCACGGCGACGATCAGCGCGATGGAGATGGCGAATTGTCCCGTGACCAGGACATGACGCAGGGTCATTTTCTGCTTGACCGTTCTATACCCGCCGCGTAATGAGGTAATGGGTTGAAAGGAGGCGAGGACCAGGGCAGGGTAGACCCCGGACAGCAGACCGACGATCACCCCCGTGATCAGCAGCAGGGGAAGCAGGAGCGGTGTACCTGAGATCGTATAAATCGGTGACCGTTCAAAAATCTGCGGCAGCAGCGGCTCCATCAGCCAAACCGCGAAGATCGCCAGGATCATTGCCAGCAGTGCCATCAGGCTGGATTCGCCAAGGAACTGGAAGGCGAGCTGACCTCGACCGGCGCCGACCACTTTACGCAACCCCACTTCCCGTGCACGTTTTATCGCCCGCGCACTGGAGAGGTTGATAAAATTGATCGACGCGAGCAGCAGGGTGAGTGTAGCGATCGCGGCGAGAATGATTACCCGGGTCTTGTCACCGGGGGTGTGGTTTATCCTGTCGTAGGTTATGTTTCCTGAGTCGAGGTGGATGCTTTTTAATGGCTGTAAAGTCGGCCGGAAAATGCCTTCGCCGAAATTATTTTCCAGCGCGACTTGCTGCATTTTTGCTTCAACGCCATCTGGATCGGCGCCTTTACGCAACAGCAGATAGCCGACTGTCGCGAGTGTGTGCCAGTCATTCCAGGTGGCCATCACCTCGGCCTGGGTATCCGGGCTGAGGAGAATGTCAGCCCGCAAATGCGAATTGGCGGGCATGGCCCGGTAAACGCCTGTTATGGTTCGCGGCGCGGTCTGACCGTAGCTCACCTGCCGTCCGATGGGGTTGGCGCCATCGAACAGCGTGGCCTGCACCTTGTCGCTGATCAGGCAGGTGTTGGGCGTACGGAGAATGTCACGTCCGCTCCCTGACAACAGCTCGAAGCTGAAAACATCGAAGAAGGTCGAATCGCCATACAACGCACGGCAGCTTATAGTGGGTGCATCCGGGTCAAAAACCCCATCCTCCGCGATGGAAAGGCTGCTCTGCGAATAATCCACGAGACGGACCGAATTTTCGACCTCCGGGATGGATTCCTGGACCGTGCGGACCAGCATTCCTGAGGTGACAGCATGGTGCGCGCTGCTTCCGGGGGTAAGGTCTTCGGTGAGGATGCGATAAATCCGCCCGCGTTTGTCATGCATCCGGTCGAAGGAGAGGTCGTCCAGCACGTAAAGTGTGATGATCAGGCTGGTGCCAAGTCCGAGGGCAAATCCGAGAATGTTGATCGCTGAATAAATGCGGTTCCGTGCAAGATGACGCAAGGTAACCTTGAGATAATTGAGTACCATCAATAACTCCGGCATTGGGAGGTGGACTGCTCCCACCCAATATAAACGGTCAGTCGTGTGTGGCAAACGGAGGATTGGTTTCCCGATTAATCCGCCGGAAGCAGGGGCTCCGTGTCGCCGCATCGTTGGGTAATGGGTAGAATGCCGCGTTTGCCCGTTCTTCGTTGTGCCGTGGCGCACAGGATGGTATTTTGACGCAAGCTTTTTCGATCCCGCACGGATTGGAAGCATCCAGGCCCGATTGGTTGCGATCACTGGACGAACCGAGTTTGTGGGCTGGCGGGGTACCGAAAACGGCCATACGATTCGTAAGGGAACTGCGGGCCTGCAGACGTTTCACGGCCCGTCACAGGTAAACAACGCCCCGGGAGAGGCATGAGTCATTCGGATCACTCGTCCGAGCAACACGACCAGTCGCGCAATGGAATCAAGCCGGAAGTGACGGACGAGCCTGCCCTCGTTCTGGTCGTGGACGATGAACCTCTCGCCCTTGACATCGCCGAAATGGCGCTGCAACGTCACGGTTTCCGTACCGACGTCGCACGGGGTGGGGAGGAGGGGTGGGAGAAAATCCTCGCTCTTGCGCCCGCGATGGTGCTGCTGGACATCACCATGCCGGACATCGACGGCTTCGAAGTGTTTGACCGTATCCGAGCCCACCCCGCCACAGAAGCGCTGCCGGTCATTTTTGTCACCGCCCGGGATGATCTCGACCACAAGATGAAAGGGCTCGAACTCGGCGCGATAGACTACATCACCAAGCCCTACAACCCCAATGAGCTGGTGGCGCGTGTTCGGACAACCCTGCGTCTGCAACGGCTGGAACGGATCGCACGGGCACGCGAAAGGGAGGAAGAGCGCCGCCGTGCGGTGGAAGCCCTGCTCATCACCCTGTCGCATTACATCAACAACGCCGTCGCCGCCATCCAGGGGCATGTCGCCGTCACCCCGCCCGACAATCCCGCACTGGTCGAGACGATGATGAAGGTCGTCCGACGTCAAAGCCGCATCATCGCCACCACCCTGAACGCCATCGAAGAGATGCTCGAGGAGCTCCGCCTCGAAACCACACGTTATGTCATGGGCGACGCCGAAATCCTCGATGTCGAGGAACGGATACGGGAAAGGCTGGAGGAACTGGAGGGGGGAACGGAGCAAGAGAGGTAAACCCATTCGATTGTCCATTTTGACTTGCTGAGAGCTGGATGCGACCTGGAGTGATTGTTACATTCCATACCATCAGATGATGATAAAGACTTGGAGTTGGTAGCCCGATGAATCAGAGCAAAAAGCACCTTCCCGGCGCGCCCTGGGGACCAGAGAATCCGCATCCGCTGTCGGGGAGGAAGACGGAGCTGGTGTGGGAAGGGAAGTATGATGAGTATGGGAATCGGCGTGAGGTAGATGTCGCCGGATCCGCGATGCCGTTGCAGAAAATTGAGACCGTCGATCAGCCCCGCTCTGAAGCTGCTGCCATGGGGGAGAACTTCGGCTTGCAGTTTGATGAAGAAACTACCCGCCAGGATGATTTCCGCAACCGTCTGATCTGGGGAGATAACAAGCTGGTGATGGCCAGCTTGCTCCAGGAATTCCAGGAGAAAATAGACCTGATCTATATTGATCCGCCCTTTGATGTGGGGGCGGATTTTACGATGAAAGTACAAGTAGGAGATGGGAGCGATTCTGTCTATAAAGATCAGTCAACTCTTGAAATGATTGCGTATCGTGATACATGGGGGCGGGGAGTTGATTCATATGTCCACATGATATACGAGCGATTAATGTTAGCGAATCTATTGTTGTCCGAAAATGGATCAATATTTGTCCATTGTGATTGGCGAGTGAATGCGTTCATCAGATTGATCTTAAATGATGTTTTTGGGATAGATAATTTTGTGAACCACATAATTTGGAAAAGAACATCCGCTCATAGTGATCCGAATAGGTTTGGTAATGCCCAAGATACAATATTGTACTTTTCTAAGGTAAAAGAGAATCGAATATGGAACGTATTATATAGTGGGTATGACGAAGAATATATAAAAACTCATTATAGGATGAAAGATGAAAATGGAAGGATCTTTAGAACTGACAATTTGACTGCTATGGGGTTGAAAGGTGGTGGCTATGAGTATGAGTGGAATGGTGTAACGAGAATCTGGCGATGCCCAATTACTAAGATGAAAGAACTCCACGATGCTGGTAGAATACGCTATACAAAAACTGGAACTGCTGAGTATATAAGATACTTAGATGAAATGCCAGGAACACCTTTGCAGGATGTATGGGACGATATTAAGGCGATCAATTCCCAAGCTCTTGAAAGACTGAGCTATGATACACAGAAGCCTGAAGAGTTGTTGACAAGAATAATTTCCGCTGCTTCGAATGAAGGTGACCTTGTAGCTGACTTCTTCTGCGGCAGTGGGACGACGGGTGCGGTGGCGGAGCGGTTGGGCCGAAGATGGATCATGGCAGATTTGGGGCGGTTTGCGATCCACACCTCCCGGAAGCGTCTGATTGACCTCCAGCGGACCTTGAGTGCAGAGGGGAAGTCGTACCGGGCGTTCGATGTGTACAACCTGGGGCGGTACGAGCGTCAGTGGTGGCAGAAGGAACGTCTACAAGGGGCGGATGAAGAACACCGGCGTGTGGTGCTTGAGTTCTTCAAGGCGGAGGTCCTCGCGCCTGAGAACCAGCCGAACCCGCTGATCCACGGCCGCAAGGGCGCGGCACTCTGCCATGTGGACGGCATTGATTCGATGTTCACCCGTGGCGAAGCGGAGGCAGTCGCGAAAGCTGTCCAGGATGCGGGCGGCAAAGAGTGCTATTGCCTCGCCTGGGAATTTGAGATGGAACTGCGACTGGTAGCGGAGCGGTTGTTCGCGGAAACCGGCGTGAAGCTGAAGCTGGTACAGATTCCCCGCGAAATCATGGAGAAGAACCGCACAAACCCTCCTCCCTGGCTGGAGGTAGCCCTTCTCGAGGCTGAACCTGTCTACCGGACGAATGACGACGGCCAGCGCACCGTGGACATCAAACTGACCAAGTTCCTGCCCTCCCTGGCGGAAGTGCCGTCAAAGGAACTGGAAGCGATCAAGGAACGCGCCGCCACCAGCGGCTTCGATTTCATCGACTTCTGGGCCATCGACTTCGACTGGAAACCCGGCCAACCCTTCAACCACCACTGGCAAGACTACCGCACCCGCAAAGACCGCACCCTGAAGACCATTTCCGATGCCGGGCACATCTACACAGCACCCGGACCCCATACTGTCTGCATCAAGGTCGTCGATACTTTTGGGGCGGATACAAGTATAAGTATTAAGTTGAAAGGTATTGATGATGGATTCTAAAATTTTGTCCGTAAGACTAGAAAAAAGTGTAGCCAAGGTCAGCTTAGATACGCTGCTTCAAGTTCAATCATGTTTTCTCATTCTTTCAAAAGAAGCCAATTCTAATTATTTTCAAGATTCGGAAGTAAGTATAAATGTTGTAGCTTATAAAGATGGTTGTTTCGAGGTGATGTTTGAGTTTATCTCTGATTATCTCCCACATGCTTTAGCACTTGCGCCCATTGCTGACGTAGGGCAAGTAGTTGAATTAATAGTAAATTTCTTTAAGTTAAAGAAATTTTTAAAAGGAAGTAAGCCGGAAAAAACGGAAATAACTGAGAATGAAGAAAATGTTACCCTCCATGATTGCGATAATGCGAGTATCGTTGTTAATAGAAATACGTATAATTTCTATTCAAGTAATATCGTGGCTAATGAGGTTGTCGAAAAGACGTTTAGAAGGTTAGGAGAGGATTCTGAAATAGAGGCGGTAGCTATTGGCCCCGATCATACGCCCCTCTTTGAGGCAGATAGAGCCGAGTTTAAAGGGCTTTCCGCATCTAACGAAATTCTTAAAGATGAAATGAGAGAAGAAATAGTCGATAATGCGGTAATAACTCTTTCTAAAATTAATTTTGAGCGAGGGTATGCCAACACATTCTATTGGAACGGAAGAAAAATAACTGTCTATATTAGGGATGAAGATTTTTACAAGAGAATAGATAAAGGATTCAGAGTAGGGAAGGGAGATACGTTTCTATCAAGAATGAAAATCAAGAAAAAGTATGACCAAGATTTAAGGATATTTATAGATGATAATTACGAAGTGGAAAAAGTGCATAAGGTTGCACAACGACCGGAACAAGCATCGTTTACGTTTAATGTCGAGTAATAAAGTGTTTAACGCGAGTGTTATTTCTTCTGTCGATTCTCTGTACAACCCTTGGGAAGAACCCAACTCCTTCCGCTCTCGCAGTGACAAGGAGGATGGGAAGGCGGTTGTCAAGCGCGGCCGACGCAGGTCCAGTATTACCGTAGTTCAGAACCTGCGTGATGACGTTAGGGAGTGGCGTGAGACGGGGTATCCGGGGGCGAGCGATACAACCATTCAACTCCTGAATTACTGGTTTGAACGGTCACACCGTCGGACCTCTCAAGATGGCGTACCTTTTGAATTCCGCTACTACTTCTGCCAACGAGAAGCAATCGAGACCTTCGTCTTCCTCAAGGAAGTGCGAGGGGTCAACACCCTTTCCCAATTGATCGGCGATCATGGTGGGGTAGACCGCGAGTTGCTCTCTCTCGGCATACCTGACGATGAAGACGTCTGGGCTCGGTATGCGTTCAAGCTGGCAACCGGCACAGGCAAAACCAAGGTGATGACCTTGGCGATTGCATGGTCCTATTTCCACGCCCAGCGTGAATCTGACTCCCCGATGGCTCGGCACTTTGTTGTGGTTGCCCCTAACCTGACCGTCTTCGAACGTCTGAAGATGGATTTCGTCGATGATGACATTTTTCTGAAGGACCCGATCGTCCCGCCGGAGTTGAGGGGCGACTGGAACATGAGTGTCGTCCTCCAGTCCGAGGCGAGCGGCGCGGCGACGGGCGGGGTGATCTACCTGACCAACATCCATCAGCTCTACGATCCGAAAAAGCGGGGCAACCGCGAACCTGAGACCTACGCCTGGGCTGGTCCCTCCGTGTCAAAATCGAAAGCGCTGGACACGGGGCAGTTGCTGAGAGACCGGATCACCTCACACCGCCGTCTGATGGTCCTCAACGATGAGGCACACCACATCTGGGATCCGGACTCCGCTTGGGCCGAGGCGATCAGCTTCATGGATTCGACACTGAAGCAGAAGTATGGAAGCGGCCTTGTTGCTCAATTGGATTTCACCGCCACCCCGAAAGACAACCACGGGCGGCTCTTCAAGCATATCATCTGCGACACTCCACTCGGAGAAGCGGTGGATGCGGGGATTGTAAAGACTCCAATCATCGGGCGGTCTGAGCAGAAGTTGCACGAGGAGGCGAGCGACGACGCCGCTTATCGTTATGACCGTCACCTGCGCCTCGGGTACGAGCGCTGGAAGAAGAGTGTAGAGGAGTGGCAGGGGAGTGGGAAGAAGCCCCTCCTCTTCGTGATGTGCGAAGATACCGAAGCCGCGAACCAAATCGCGCAGCGCTTGAATACCGATCCCGCGTTCGAGACTCTTAACGGTAGCACGATTAACCTGCACACAAATCTGAAAGGAAAGATCGTCAGGAAAGGGAGGGGTGAGAATGCTCGCCAGGAGTTTGTGGAGAGCGAGAAGGAAATCAGCGACGAAGATCTTCGCTTCCTGCGCAAGTTGAGCCGTGAGCTCGACAGTAATGCCAGCCCTTACTCGTGCATTGTATCGGTGCTGATGTTACGAGAGGGTTGGGATGTTCGGAACGTGACCACGATTGTTCCTCTGCGTCCGTACTCGTCCAAAGCTAACATCCTGCCGGAACAGACCCTTGGACGTGGTCTTCGCCGTATGACCCCGGCAGGACCAGAAGGTGCACACGAAGTGGTGGTTGTGGTCGAGCACGAGGCGTTTGTCAACCTGTACAAAGAAGAACTGGCGCAAGAAGGGTTGTTCATTGATGAAACGGAAGTCCAGAAAATCGAAGCAACGACGGTAACCATCTTCCCCGACAGGAAGAACAAAGATGTAGATGTACTTGAGATTGAGATTCCGCGTCTTTCCGGTGGCTACAGCACCAAAGCACAGGTGGACGATATATCGCTGGGTGAGATTAAAGACGAATTTGTCAAGTACTCGAGACTTCCGCTTGCGGAGAAAGTGGACCGCACCATCCAGTACGAGGGGCGGCATCTCTTCACCGGTGAAGTCGTTGAGCGGATGGAAATTCACATCGAACTGCTGAAGTCCGGGATGGGGGCGGTTTCCTACTATGTGAAGCAGCTCGAGCACATCTGCAAGGTGCGTAATCTGCACACGAAGATTGCTCCTTTACTGCAGACCTTTTTTGAGGAGATGCTATTCACGGAACGGGTGACACTGTTTGAGGACCGTTTAATCGTGCGTTTGGGAGATGATGATGTGCAGGAGTCTGTCCGAGCAGTGTTTGTTCCGCTGATCCGCAATAAAGTCACGGTAACACAAGAACGTCTTCCACTCCCCGAACCAGTGTGTTTGTCCCAATGGAAACCCTTCCAGGCAACACACGGGACAAGAAAGAGAGCAATGCCGGGCGACAAGACCCTCTTCAACCTGGTGCCGTGCGAAAACGAACTGGAAGTGGCGATGAACCGCTTTCTGGATCGTGCGCCGGATATAGTTGCTTTTGCCAAGAATGCAGGTCCACAGTGCCTCAGAATTGATTACCTCGCCCAAGGGCAACGTCTTGCCTACTACACTCCGGATTTCTTTGCACGGGGCAAGGATGGCATCTACTGGCTGATCGAGACCAAGGGGCGAGTTGACCTGGATGTACCCACGAAGGCGAAAGCGGCGCTGGCGTGGTGCGACTCAGCATCCAGCGAAGGGGTAACCTGGAAGTACCTCTATGTGCCGCAGGGAGTCTTCGAGTCGCACAGTGGCAATACCATCGAGGAACTGGCTGCCGCCAGTGATCCGGCACTTCGGAACCTGATCGACAGCGAAAGCCTGGAAGAGCGCTTCCCTCTGCTTGCACCTGCGATCGCGGCAGAGGATGAAGAGGAACCCGATCTTGGCGGGTTGGTGGATGCGGCCCTGCTCAACTCGCTGAACCCACGTGACCGAAAAGCCGTGCGGGATGCCGTAGTGCTGTTCCTCTTCATGGAGAACAAGCAGGACATGAATTTCGCGCCGGCATTTAGTCCACTCCTCGGCCCCCTCGATGATGCCGCCCGATTCATTCTTCGCCGTCATCTGGAACCGGAGATGCCTGACACTGTCACCGATCAGAAGGCTTGGTTCTTCACTGGCGACCGCTTCCTGAGCCAGGAACAGCAAAGGTTTGCAGGAAACCTTAAAAAGACCCTGGTCTTCAATGGAGGCTTTTCGCCCATAGGATTGTTGCGTGGATGCCTGGATTTTGCGAATGGTCCGGATAACCAGCTCGGTGGAGTATTTGCCGCAGTGAACAGGCAATTTGAAGGCTCAAAAGCTAAGACGCTCCTCAAGGAATTGAGTAGGATCAACAGCTTCCGAAATACATACGTTGCACATCAGAATCGGGAGCTTGTAGATGCAAAAATCGCTAAAGAAGAGCTTCTGAACTGGATATCAACCCTGAAACTAATGACAGATTATATGACCTCTTAACATCAGTTACTTCTTCCTCCCCGGCACCCAGAACACCCTCCCATCCTGCTTGATTGGTTTTTTCGGGATGAGGTAGTCGCATTTGTAGAGGCGGCCGAGGAAGAAGCGGTTGAAGAGGAAGCCGAGGTGGGTGTCGAGGCCGGTGGTGGCGACAACAACCAGCCGTCCGGGGTGGCCGTGTCGGGCGGCACGCAGCACCTGCAGGCCCGAAACCTGCGTCTCCATCGAGATATCGGTGACAACGGTGTCGATGGTATCGCCTTCGGTCCGCAGCTTTTCCACCGCCGAGGCGGCGTCGAAGACACGGATCACCTCCTGCGCGCCGCGTTTACGCAAATCCCGGGTCAACGCTTCGGCGTAACGGTCATTGTCGTCCGCCAGCAGGACACGTCTGATCGTTCCCTGTTGCGGCCCGTTGCCCACCGGACTATTTTCGGCCATGCCTTCTGATCCTCCACATCCTCTGCCTTCGATCCTGCGAGACCGTACCGCCCTGATCCTGCTGGGGGTGTCGATGCTGGTGCGTGCGGTCGCCGCGTCCCTGATGGGTCCCGGCTTTGATGAGGCTTATTACCATCTCTTCGCGCGCAATCTCGCCTGGGGGTATTACGATCACCCCCCCTTTGTCGCCTGGACCGCCGGGCTGGGGTATTGGCTTACCGGGGTCTGGACACCCCTCACATTGCGTCTTGGTCCGATCCTGCTCTTCACCATTGCGCTGGCAGGGTTCTATACGCTTGCGGGACGAATATACGGTCTGCGTGCCGCGAGATTGGCCCTGATCCTGCCACACGCCACTCCTTTTTTCCTCGTGGGAGCCGGAGCGTTTGTCATACCGGATAACGGCCTTGTCGCCGCCTGGGTCTGGGCGCTGGTGGTGGCGCAGGATGTGCGCACAGGCAGGCTTGGGCGTTTGACGGGGTTCCTGCTGCTCGGCGCACTGACGGGTGTGGGGATGCTGGCAAAGTATCACGCTGTGCTGCTACCCGTCTCATTGCTGCTAACATCGTTGACCGACCGGGAGGTGCGCGGCTGGTGGCGTGACCCGCGCTTCTACCTCGCGCCGGTGATAGCCCTGCTGGTCTTCCTGCCCTGTCTGCTCTGGAATGCCCACAACGACTGGATCAGTTTCGTCACCCAGTTCGGGAAGGGGGCGAGCGGTGGTTTGCGGATCAGGTTTGATCTGTTGGGGCAGGCGATCGGTGGGCAGCTCGGTTACCTGACCCCGTGGATGATGACCTTCCTTTGGGTCGGAACGCTGCGCAGCACTCGCAAGGGGCGACCGGGACGATGGCTGCTTGCCTTTTTCCTCGTGCCGATTGTCGGGATGACGCTGATCGGCATGACGCGCGGCATTCTGCCACACTGGACCATGCCGGGTTATATCGTGGCGTTTGTGCTGATGGCTGGTGCATGGCAGCATTACAGCAGGATCCACATTCTCTCAGCGGTGGCTGTTGTCGGGAACTTGCTGCTCGTGGCAACCGTCCTCCTGCAGGCAAACTTCGGTCTCTTCCGCTTGATGCCCAGGTCGGACCCGACGCTCGACCCGGTCGGATGGCGTGAAACGATTATCGAACTGGAGAATCGGGGTGAGTTGCAGGAAGGGGATATCCTGCTTGCGTCACGCTGGTTTTCGGCTGCGGAATTGGCCTGGGCGGTGGGGGAGAAGTACGAGGTGGTCTATGTCGGTAGCCGACCCCATATGTTTGCCTGGTGGACGCCGGAGGAGAATTACGTCGGGCGGTCCGGGGTATTGATCGAGCAGACCCGCTACGGGATTGATGTGCCGGGTGTGATTGTGCCACGGTTTGCCCACGCAGCACCGATCGACTTGCCTTTGCTCACCTCATACAAGCGAAGGATTGACATGAGCGCCTGGCGTGTGCAGGAATTGGTTCACCCACAGCCTGCTCCATATGGCCCCGCAACCGCCCAGTAGCTCGAACCCTTTTCCACCCGCCGTACCCCCCATAAGCACATTCAGCACGATACGCGGCTCCCGGGCCTCGCCGCACCACCCCGCGCACTCGAACCACGCACGCAAAGCGGTTATATTGCATTGAGAGGCAGTTGGGCAGGGGGGGGGATCCGTACTCCGAAGAGGATGTATGTCCATTGTGAAACAACCGCTTGAGGTTCGCTGGAACCCCGAGAAGCCGATAGAAAACGTGACCCGGATGGGCGACCCGCCAACCCCGCCGGCAGTGCTGGCGGAGATCGAAGAACTCCGTGCGAAACTCGGCAAGGACCTTGTGCTGCTGGGACACCATTACCAACGGGATGAAGTGATCCAGTTCGCCGATAAACGAGGCGACTCTCTCGCGCTCAGTCAATATGCAGCAGAGATGAAGGGCGCGAAGTATGTGGTCTTCCTTGGTGTGCACTTCATGGCGGAAACTGCCGACATGCTGACCCCGGAAGAGGTGTCGGTGATCCTGCCGGACAAACGTGCCGGATGCACGATGGCCGACATGGCAGACATCACCGACATCGAGGATTCCTGGCAGGCACTGGGCGAGGTGATTGACACGTCACGTCTGATCCCCATCACCTATATCAACTCCACTGCGGCAGTCAAGGCATTTGTCGGGCGGCATGGCGGGGCGATCTGTACTTCATCGAACGCTCACAAGGTGATCCAATGGGCGCTGGAACGTGGGGATAAACTCTTCTTCTTCCCGGATCAGCATTTGGGACGCAACACCTGCTTCGAGCTGGGGATTCCGCTCGAGGAGATGCTTGTCTGGGACCCGGAGGAGCGTCTCGGCGGGCATGACAAGGAAAATGTGCGGCAGGCCCGTGTGCTGCTTTGGAAAGGGCATTGCAGTGTCCATCAGCATTTCCAGCCCGCACATGTGGACATCTGGCGTTCGCGTGTGCCGGAGATCAAGGTAATCGTGCATCCAGAATGCAGTTTTGAGGTGGTACAGAAAGCCGATTTTTCCGGATCGACCTCCGCAATTTTAAAGAAGGTCCGTGAAGCGGAGCCAGGGACAAAATGGGCGGTCGGCACGGAGAACCACCTGGTTGCTCGTCTCGGGAACGAGGTCGCCGCCGAGGGTAAAGAGGTGATGAGCCTTGCACCCTACGCCTGTCTCTGCTCGACAATGTTCCGTATCAGCCCGGAGGCGCTTCGAGACGCGCTTCGCTCACTGGTGCATGGGAAAATCGAGGGAGTGGTCCGTGTGGACCCCGCCACACGCGATGAAGCAAACCTCGCCCTGTCACGCATGTTCGAGATTACTGGCAGATAGCGGCAGGCGGTCCCGGAATCCAGGGAGCAGGCTGATCTGCCCCGGTCGGAGGCTGCCGGGTGGTTCTGTCCGCGTGGAGTCGAGGTGGGGCTTGTTGGCTGCCAACTGGACGGCTACTTTCTGGCATGTCACGACCCGTCCGCATTCACCTGCCAAAAGCCACCTACCTGGTGCAGCTCAGAGCACGCCCCAATGTTGACTTTTTCCCCCATCCCAACGATCGCACCCTCTTCCTGCAATCGTTGGGCGAGGCTGTCCAGCCAGTTGGTGCCAGGGTGTATGCGTTCGCGCTAATGCGCAATTCTGTGCTGCTATTTCTCCGCAGCGGCGAGGTTCCCCTTTCCGGGGCAATCCATCGTGTCCAGGCGGCCTACCTGAACCGTCAGAGGGCACAAAACGGTTCCACCCACCCCATTCTTCAGGACCGTCACCGTTCAATCCTGGTCGAAGAGGGCGAGCTTTTTCGTGATGTGGTAAGGCGGGTTCACATCGCCCCGATTATTGGCGGGCACTGGAGCAACGAAAGCGAAGCGCGACGATGGGGCGAAGTGAGCACCTCACGCTGGACCTCATTTCCCCTCTACACGGGTCGCTCAGACGTGCCGGAATGGTTTGACAGGGATGGAGTGCTGGAGCGGTTCCGCGACCTCCATCCAACAAAACCTGAGGAAGGTTTCTACCGATTTGTGATCGAGGGGGTTAAGCGGCGGGAGGGGGACATCCTTGACCGTGTCGTGGCGATGAGCCTCCTGGGAAGCGATGATTTTGTCAACCAGTACCGCGCCCGGGCGAAAGGCAATCGCCGTACACACGGCGCTACGGCAAACCCCGACCTGCACGCCGAACGTATCGAGACCATCACACGGCTTGTCGCGGATGCTTTCGGAGTAACCAGCGACACATTGCTCAAACCCCGTTCACGTCACCTGGCGAGGAAGGTGTTTGTTGAACTTGCGCTGAAGCATGCCCTTCATGCTGGTGGTGTTCGGGAGTTGGCAGATCACCTCCAGGTGACAGGGAGCGCCCTGGCACACATGCGGCGCGATTTTCGCAGTCAGCTTGAAAACGATGCAGATTTGCGTGAACTGATCGAAAGGCTTGAAGCGCGTCTGGGATGAACGATTGGCAGCAGGAAAGAGAAACGCCGCGCCCCGATCAGGGCACGGCGTATTTCACTCGGTCACGCGACTCATGCAGCGAGGGAGGGCACCGCTTCCGGGAGACGCTCTTCCATCCGCAGCGCGAGCGCCGGGCCGTAGGTCAGGAGCTGACGGTGGAGACGGCGTGCACGGAAAGCCGCGCTGTCCATCGGGTCCGCACCACGAGCCTTGCAGGCCAGGAGGTGGATCCAGGTCTCCGCGACCAGCTTGCGCAGGAACTTCGCGGTGGACATGGCCAGGTCACGCTGCTCCGGCTCAGTCCAGGGGATACGCTCCGCCCAGCTGCTGATCCGCTGCTGCCAGTTTTCTACGTCGATCTCGATCTCGTCGAGGTTCGGCATCCTGTGCTCGAACATGTCAACTGTGGGGCTCATATCAAACTCCTTAACGTCTTGGACGTAGTATCGTGGTTCGTTTTTTCGCTTCCCCCAACCCTTCCGGGAGAAGCTGCCCGTAAAGGGCGGGAAGTTTAATACCCAAATCACACAGAGTCAAGAGATGTCTCTGGAGGTGTGATCAGGTAATCACGTTGAAAGTACTTGGGTTAGCTCAATACCTGGCTCGGGAGCCAGTCCTGTTAACACGTGTTAAGTTACGACTGAATGAAGTAGCTGCGCCTAACTTTTTTCGTTCTCAACACGAAAACACAAGTTTCGTGCCGTGCTTTGACTCCAGGAGGCCATCTGCCTCTAAGTTCAGCTCACCAAACTAAATACAGTTGCGGACTTAGCAAGGGTTCAATGGCCGTCCCCATGCAAACCTGCCATTCCGGCAGGCATTTGTTGCACAATAGGACAGGTAATCCTACCAGATTGTATCGGAACCGAACGCCCCGGAGGGTTTGCGGGCGGCCGACTCTTGTGTGAGTTCGGCTATCCTATCCCCTCACATAGTTTGATACACGATCTGTCCGCAGGATGTTCCAGATGCCTCTCTTCGGGAGAACTCCCTGCGCAATCTGCTGTTTTCATCTTGATTTCTCTGATCTTGTCCATTGACAGCCGTGACTCTCGCACTTTACTCTTTCCAGAAGAGGATGTCACTCGCCCGGCTGCGGATTTCCACTGCGAATCCAAACGACACACCCGCCCGTTGATGCACTGGTCGCGAATCCAACAGCCAGACCGGGTAGGAGTGGTTCAACATCTACCAGGAGGGGGGTTCATGGATACAGAGCGAAAGTACCCGCGTGAGGTCACCTGTCGAAAAAACCTGAAGGTGACAATCAAACCGCTCGAGATTGGTGAAATTGAAGACCAGATGGCCTTCCTGCGATCCCTGCCGGAAGCGGACCTGCTTCGACTGCCGCACGATGTTCTCGAACCCAACTATCCCAAAAAGGTCCGGCGTCAGATCGAAGATGGTCTTGTCTATCGCATGACCGCCTGGAATAAGGAGAAGATAGTCGGGTCGCTGGCATTGTATAAAGGAACTTCGAGGTGGGTGCAGCATACGGGATCAGTCGTCCTTGTGACCCATCCCGATGTCAGACGTTTCGGAGTTGCGACCGTACTTTTCGACGAGATGATCCCGCTGGCCAAGTCCCTGTTGATCGAGAAGATTTATGCCAACCTGCTGGATGATCACCGGGAAGCGATCCGCCTTTTCAAGGGCATCGGATTCACCCGCGAGGCGCTGCTGCATCATCATGTCAAAGACACCTACGGCCGCTATCGGCACCTGCGGATTTACTCGATGGACCTGGAAGCCGCGCACCGTGCGATGGAAGATCTGATCTCGGATTTCAACGAGTACGCGGGTTGATAACCCGACCCACCCTTCTGGTCGAGTGGAAACGGGCGGGGCGCGTTGGCGCTCTGCCCGTTCCTCCGTATATTCGTGCCGTTCAATCCTCTTGCAAGGCAGCCCGGTGATGGAGCGCGGTCAATGCTGACACGGTTACGCATCCAGAATGTCGCCCTGGTCGATTCCCTCGAACTCAAATTCGGTCCCGGGCTCAATGTGATCACCGGTGAGACGGGTGCAGGGAAGTCAATCCTGATCGGCTCAATCGGGCTTGCCCTCGGTGACCGTGCCCATCCGGACCTCGTCAGGGAGGTCGCTGCCGAGGTCGAGGCTGAGCTTTTCCAGAATGGCACATCTCGGTTGCTACGCCGTGAAGTTCGTCTCGACGGTAGAACCCGCGCCTGGATCGACGGCGAAACATCGACCATCGGCGCACTCAAAGAGGAAGCGGCTCGTTGGGTTGAACTCACCGCTCAACGGGAAGGCGCGACTCTGCTTGACTCAGAAACCCACCTGAGTCACCTCGATCGTTTTGCAGGACTCACCAACGATTCGGAACAGCTCGTCAGTTCCCATGCCCGCTGGCAAACCCTGACTACACAGATCGCTTCGGTGGAAGCACGAATCAAGCGGCTCGCCGAGAGCGAAGAACTCGCTCTGTTCCAACTGAACGAAATCGAATCCTTCGATCCGAGACCGGGTGAGGAAGAGGAACTTGAGCAGGAAATGCGTCTGCTTGAGGGGGCGGAAACCCTGATCCAGGGCCTCGGGCAGAGTGTGGAAGCCCTTGACCAGGGCGAGGAACCGGTCTCGGACCGTCTCGCCCTCGTGCTTGAGGAAGTGAAGAACCTGGCTCGAATCGACAACACCCTTCTGCCAACCGTGGAGCTGCTCGACAGCGCACTTGAGGCGATCCGTCAGGCCTCCCTCGATCTGGGGAACCGCCGCGATGACATTTCGCTCGACCCGGAGAGGCTGGAGGAGATTCGGTCACGGCATGGTCAGCTCTTGCGTCTGATTCGGAAGTACGGCGGATCGCTGGATGCTCTGCTGCAGACCCTTGAGGATCTGCGGAACCGTCAAACCGGTGCAGAGGGGCTGGAGCGTGAAAAGGCGCAACTGAAACGTGACCTGGCACAGCACCTTGTGGAGTGGGAAAAGGGACTGAAGCAGGTCTCGGAGGCACGAAAAGCACACGCTCCATCGTTTAATGCGAAGATGGAGGAGGGGTTGCGGTCTGTCGGTGTGCAGCACCCCACTTTCCGTGTCACCTGGCAGGAGGAAGCCGGCGACAGGGTGGTTTTTCCCGAGGCCGGCGAACGGCGTGTCCTGCCCGACGGCTGGGACCGTGTCGAGTTTCACATTTCGTTCAATCCCGGACATGAGCCGAAGGCGCTGCAACGTGTCGCATCCGGCGGTGAATTGAGCCGTGTCATGCTGCTGCTCAAAGGGATGGGTCCGCCCCAGGGCAACCCGCCGGTGCTGATCTTCGACGAAATAGACACCGGGATATCCGGTCGCACCGCACGGCAGGTGGGGCTGCGTCTCAAGGAGCTGTCGAAGGTACGCCAGGTGCTGCTTGTGACCCATCTCCCGCAAATCGCCAGCCTCGCCGACCATCATGTCATCGTCGAGAAGGTGACCGACGCCACCAGTACACAGGTCGCCATGCGCGAAGTGCCTGTCGGGGGTGAGCAGCAGGTGGATGAGATCGCGCGGTTGCTTGGCGGCGAAGCCATCACCGAAGCGACACGAGCGACTGCCAGGGAGTTAATTGGGGTGCAGGCAGGATTGGACGGTGCGGCCCAGGCGCGATGAAATTCCTGCTCCCAGTGAAGTCGCAGAGAAGCACGGGGATGCAGAGGTACAATCAGGATACTCACGTAGACAGACATTCGACTGCACATGAACACCCGATTCATCCATCAACCCGACCCGGAACCCGACACATGGACAGACTGATCATCGAAGGCGGAATCGAGCTGCAGGGCGATGTACGCATCGCCGGGGCAAAAAACGCGGCATTGCCGCTCATGGCGGCGGCGGTGCTGGCGGAGGGGACGAGTGTCATCAGCAATATCCCGAAGCTTGCCGACGTCCGGACAATGGGCCGTGTGCTGGCGCAGCTCGGGGTGAAGGTCGAGGCGGAAGGGGACAGGCTCGCGTTGGATGGTACCACGATCACCAGCGACACCGCACCCTATGAGCTGGTTAAAACCATGCGTGCCTCCTTCTATGCACTCGGAGCGTTGATCGGCAGGCTGGGGCGGGCGCGGGTCTCTCTACCCGGGGGTTGTGCCTGGGGACCGAGGCCGGTGGACATCCACCTCAAGGGGCTGGAGGCGCTGGGAGTCAAAGTCGACCTGGATGGCGGGTACATCGTCGCGGACGGCTCGAAGATGCGTGGCAGTCGTTTCGTGCTCGGTTTTCCCTCAGTCGGTGCCACGGTCAACATTCTGCTCGCTGCGGTGGCTGCACCCGGTGAGACTCTGCTGGACAATGTGGCTCGTGAACCGGAGATCACCGCCCTTGTCCGGATGCTCAACCAGATGGGGGCACGCATCAACGGTGCCGGGACCGGCACGCTGCGTATCCAGGGCGGCCTGCCCCTGCACGCCACCGATGTGGCCGTGATCCCGGATCGCATCGAGGCTGGCACCTACCTCGCTGCGGCGGGACTGGTGGGTGGAGATGTCAGCCTCCGTGGCGCGGAGCCCGAGCATCTGACCATGATCCTCGCAAAGGCGGCTGAGGCCGGATTGCGGATCACGGTCACCACCGACGGGATTCGTGTGCAGAAGAATGGCGGGCTGCGTCCGGTCGATGTGGAGACAGCGGTTTATCCCGGCTTCGCCACGGATATGCAGGCGCAGTGGATGGCGCTGATGACCGGTGCGGAAGGGGCGAGCTTCATCACCGATACCATCTATACAGACCGTTTCACCCATGTCGCCGAGCTGGTCCGTCTCGGCGCCCGGATCACCATGAAAGAGAACGTGGCGAAAGTGGTCGGTCCGGCGAGGCTCACCGGCGCCCCGGTGATGTCGACCGACCTGCGCGCCTCCGCGAGCCTCGTCATCGCAGGCCTCGCCGCGAAGGGAACCACTGAGATCAGCAGGATTTACCACCTCGATCGCGGCTATGAAAAGCTCGAAGAGAAGCTGATCGCTCTCGGGGCACGAGTACGAAGAGAGGGCGAATAACGGCTCGCATCCACCCCTCCGTATCGCTATACTTCTACTACGGGTTCTGAAAAGCTTGTCCCCTCGAAAGACCTTGATTAACAAGCACTTACCTAAGTTATTGTTCTTCTTGCTTGTCCGTATTGGGACAAAGTTCAAGTGTGTGTCAGTTGTGTTGGACGTCGTTGTATGCGCTGTGTCTGACGCCCACGGCTGACACACCTTTCGCGCCTGTGGTGAGATGATCCGTCAGGACACAGGAGCTGACAGAGCGTAGATACCCGACACAATACTGGCAATTCCTCCTTACGCAGTGGAGTATCTCATGAGCTTTGTCCATCTGCACAACCACACCGATTACAGCATCCTCGACGGCGCCTGCAAGGTGAAGGAACTGGTCGAAGAGGTCGCAAAACTGGGGATGCCCGGAGTCGCGATCACCGATCACGGCAATCTCTGCGGAGCGGTCGAATTCTACAATGCAGCTCACAAAACAGGCATCAAACCCATTATCGGCTGCGAACTCTACCTCACCGCCGGTTCCCTGAGCGACAAATCGGTTGACGAATACGGAAAAAGGAAACCAACCTATCACCAGCTCCTGCTTGCAAAGAATGAAACCGGTTGGAAGAACCTGGCGAAACTTTCAAGCATTGGCTACCTCGAAGGGCATTACCACAAACCGAGGATCGATTACGAGGTTCTCGAGGCGCACAGGGAGGGGTTGATCTGTCTCTCCGGATGCCTGCAGAGTCACCTGAACCAGACTCTCCTCGAAGGAGCAGAAGAGGAAGCTCTGCAGATCGCTGGGAAAATGCAGGACCTGTTCGGCGAGGATTTTTACATCGAGTTGCAGCGTCACGGTATTGATGACGAGGCAAAGCTGATCCCGGAACAGATCCGAATGGCGAAAAGAATTGGCGCCAAGCTTGTCGCCACCAATGATACCCACTACCTGAAAAAAGAGCATGCCGATCCTCATGACATCCTGCTTTGCGTGCAGACCAAGGCGGATCGTGATGCGGAGAAGCGATTCAGGTTCGACGGCCAGGAATTCTACCTGAAAAGTGTTGAGGAGATGAGGGCTCTATTCGCCGAAGAGCCTCAATCCCTGACCAACACCCTTGAGGTGATGGAGAAGGTGGAATTCGAGATGAACTTCGAGGAGAAGCATTTTCCCGAGTTCACCCTGCCTGCGAGCACAACTGCGAAGGATGACTACCAGTACCTGGTCGAGTTGTGCGAGGACGGTTTACCTCAGCGATACCCGGAAGTGACCGACGAGATCAGGCAAAGGCTTGCAAACGAGCTCGAGGTGATCCAGCTCAAGCACCTCGCCTCCTACTTCCTGATCGTGCGCGATTTTATCAAGTTCGCCAAGGATCGGGACATCCCTGTCGGTCCCGGGCGTGGGTCCGCTGCCGGATCACTTGTCTCCTACCTGGTCGGAATCACCAACATCGATCCGATCCGCTATGGATTGCTTTTCGAACGATTCATCAACCCGGAACGTGAGAGCTACCCGGATATCGATGTCGATTTCTCCGACACACGCCGCGGTGAAGTGATCGAGTATGTCCGCCAGAAGTATGGCGAGGATTGCGTAAGCCAGATCATCACCTTTGGACGCATGCTGTCGAAGCAGGTGGTCAAGGATGTGGGACGTGTTCTGAAGGTGCCACTGGCCGATGTTGAATCCATCACGAAGCTGATCCCGGAACCACAGCAGGGAAAGGCGGCAAAGCTCGAGGATGCCGTTCAGCAGAAAGAACTTGCGGATTTGATCGCAGGGCGCGAGGCTTTCAGCGAGCTGATGGAAAAAGCCCTGGTGCTGGAGGGGACAATCCGTAATATCAGTGTCCATGCCGCCGGTGTGGTGATCACGCCGGAGCCGATCGGCAATTTTGTCCCCTTGATGAAAATGAAGGATGGGACGGTTGTCACCCAGTTTGACATGGGCAATGTGGAGAAGCTCGGCCTGCTGAAAGTCGACTTCCTTGGATTGAAGACCCTTTCAATCATCGAGCAGACACTCGCCCAGTTGAAGAAGCGAGGTGTGGACCTCGACATCGACAGCATCCCCTTCAACGATGCCGCGACATTCGAGCTTTTCGGCCGGGGCGATACGGTCGGCATTTTCCAGTTTGAATCAGGCGGTATGCGCAATAACCTGCGTCGGCTGAAGCCGGAGCGTCTCGAAGATCTGATCGCCATGAATGCCCTGTATCGTCCAGGTCCGATGAGCCACATCAGTGACTTTGTGGAACGCAAGCATGGGCGTCAGAAGATCAGCTACCTCCACCCGATGCTTGGCCGTATCCTCGATGAAACCTATGGCATCATCGTCTACCAGGAACAGGTGATGCAGATCGCCAACCAGCTTGCAGGGATGAGCATGGGACGCGCCGATGACATGCGGCGGGCGATGGGGAAGAAGAAGGCTGATTTGATGAAACAGATGCGTCCCGAGTTCGTAAAGGGATGTGTCAGGAATGGCATGACCGAGAAGATTGCCGGGGAACTGTGGGAGTTGATTGCCCAGTTCGCCGCGTACGGTTTCAACAAATCCCACGCCGCAGGTTATGCGTTGGTGGCCTATCAGACCGGGTATCTGAAAGCGAACTATCCAGCCGAGTTTATGGCGGCATCCATGACAATCCGGAAGGACAATACGGATGAACTCGTGCTCTTCCTCGAGGAATGCCGCCGTCTGGAGCTGGAGGTGATCCCCCCGGATGTCAACCAGTGTGATGTGGATTTTACGGTTGACGAACAGGGACGGGTCCTCTTTGGCCTCTCCGCGATCAAGGGAGTGGGGGTTGCTGCGATTCAGAACATCCTCGGGGAACGGGATACGGGTGGCCCGTTTGAGGATCTGTTCGACCTCGCTGGACGTGTGGATAGCCAGCTTGTCAATAAGCGTGTGCTGGAGAATCTGATCTACTCCGGGGCGACCGATAACCTGCCCGGGCACCGAGCCCAGCAGGCAGCGGTGCTCGAGCGAGCGATTGCGTACGGTCAGCAGATGCAGCGTGAACGTGCGAATGGGCAGGTGAGCATGTTTGGCGGCGAGGAGAGCGGTGTTGCCCTTCCCCGGCCCGAATTGCCTGATGTGGCGGAGATGCCGCAACGCGAGAAACTGCGCGAAGAGCGGGAGCGGCTTGGGGTTTATTTCTCTGGACATCCGCTGTTGCGTCATCGCCGCGAACTTGAGATGATCGCCACCTATCTCATCTCAGATGTACCCGAGGACGCGGATGGTCAAGTCGTTCGTCTGGCGGGGTTGATCAACTCGGTTGAGCGGCGGCTCACTAAAAAAGGTGACGCTTACGGTCGAGCTCGTATGGAGGACCTCACAGGATCCATCACTGCGATGCTCTTTCCGAAGACCTTCGAACGGTTCAAGGACTCCATCGTTGAGGATCTACCGGTGCTGGTCAGCGGGCGTCTGCAACGGCGAGATGAGCAGAACGAGCTGATTGTCGAGGAGATAGAGCCATTCGAGTCGGCGATCAAACGTTATGTCCGAAGCGTGAGATTTTACGTGGATGAGGATTTTGGCGGGCAGAGCCTGGTGGGACTCGAGGAGGAGCTGCGGCGGAATCCTGGAAATGCCAGTGTTCGGTTCGTGTTCCGCTACGCAAATGGGGAGAGTTTCTCACTTGTCAGCGATCGGTTTCAGATTGAACCAAGCCGTGGCCTCATCGACCGAGTGGAGTATCTGCTCGGACCGGGTGGCGTGCGAATAGAGATCAACTGACCATGCGTGTACTTCTTCAGCGTGTGAAGGAAGCCTCTGTCACGATTTCGGGCAGGCAGATCGCCAGAATCGGACGAGGCTATCTCTTGCTGGTGGGGGTGACTCATGGCGACAGCGAGAAAGAAGTCTCGTGGCTGGCTGACAAAGTGGCAGGTCTGCGCATATTCGAAGATGAAGATGATCGAATGAACCTCGACCTCGCACAGGTAGGCGGTGAAATCCTGGTTGTCAGCCAGTTTACGCTCTACGGAGATATACGCAAAGGGAGACGGCCTGCCTTCACCGAGGCCACACCTCCTGAAATCGCCAGGCCTCTCTGTTTACGTTTTGCCGAGCTGCTGCGTTTGCATGGTTTCACCGTGGCGGAAGGGCAGTTTGGCGCCTTGATGCAGGTTCAGCTTGTGAATGACGGCCCCGTTACTCTTCTGCTTGAGCGTCACCCCGCCTCTTGACAGGGAACCTCTGTTCACTTTACTTTTGTTCAGTGTTGCGAGCCCTGCCCCCTGACTTGAGGCAGGGGGGAGCGGATCAAATCTGCTCCTGCTCACATGAGTCGTGACAGGTCCAACAAGGAGTGACCGATGGCTGACACACTTACCGACCGCCAGCGTTCCGTGCTGATGCGAATCGGGGAGGGCATCCGGGAGCGCGGATACCCGCCAACGTTCCGCGAGATCGGCGAGCAGGAAGGGATTCAATCGACCAATGGTGTGCGCAGCATCCTGGACGCCCTTGAAAAGAAAGGCTACATCGAGCGTCACCGCTACCGCAGCCGCGCGATCGAACTCACCCAGGCCGCACGGAAGATCGTTCTCGAGCCCTACATCGGCAGCGATCACGATGAACGTGGCGGTGATCAGGCACGGACCATCGAACTGAGCGAAATGGTCTACTCCACCAATCGGATCATCCAGATCCCGATCTATGGCGAGGCTGTCGCGGCAGGTCAACCCCTGCTCGCGGAGAACAACCTGCAGGGGCACATCGCGATCGATGCAGACTACGCACCCCGGGGTGAAACCTTTGCCTTGCGGGTCAAGGGCAACTCGATGATCGATGCCGGGATTCATGACGGTGATGTTGTCTTTTGTCGCAAGCAGGAGGATGCCCATACCGGTGACATTATCGTGGCGCTGATTGGCGATGAAGCAACTGTGAAGTACTACCATCCCGAGAAGGGGCGGATTGTGCTGAAACCTGCCAATGAGTACATGGGCCCGATTGTGATCGAGGAGCGAGTGGATGAGTTCCGCATCCTTGGCAAGGTCGTCAGCCTGTTCAGACGCTATTAAATTGCACCACGGGGAAGGCCCGCTTTGGCATGCCTGAGACGCGTGTGCCGGATCATTCCTTGACAGCTCTTCAGGACGCTGGATATATTGCCGATGTCAATGGATGATGTTTTGTGGTGAAAAAAGCGCGTCGACGCAGGAGTCTCCGGATGATCCCGGTTGAAGTCACTGGCATTTCGATCAGCCCGCCTTACCAGGGGTATGTCGTCATTCTGAAAGAGAAGGATGGGGAACAGTGGTTGCCCATCTTCATCGGGGCGACAGAAGCACACACCATCTCCCTGCTCATCCAGGGATTGAAGTACGTTCGGCCGCTTACGTACGACATGTTCCACTCTCTGCTGGAGTCAGCGAGTTGCCAGGTGAACCGTGTTGAGGTGACAGAGCTGAAGGAGAACACCTTCTACGCCATCATCTACCTCGACACGGTGAATGGGGAACGTCAGATCGACGCCCGCCCGAGTGACGCAATCGCCTTGGCCCTGAAAACCGAAGCACCCATCTTTGTCGCGCCGGAGGTCTTTACCGAGGCGGGGATGCGAGGGGAGGTGGTCCAGACAGAAGCCGCCATCCCCACAACCGAAGACCGTCTCCTTGAACTCAACCGGCGATTGAAGGAAGCTGTAGAGCAGGAGGAATACGAAGCCGCAGCGAAGTTGCGTGATGAGATCAAGCAGTTGGAACGTGTACAGGATGAACAGCGCGAGAATCCATCCTGAGCTGCTCACGTCCTGAATTGTGCGCCTTGTTCCTCCGTGGAGCAGGGCGTTTTTTGTACGGCAATTCCTGCCGTCAACAGACGCTGTGGGTCGACCGTTTGAGAGTCGTAACAATCTGATTATCCAGTATTAAGCAGATGGTCGATGCATTCCCCCTGAAGGCACATCCTTTGCTGAAGAAGATGGTGTTCACCGGAGAAGTATGAGCGAAAGGATCGTGTCGATGTCCGCGCCCGAATTGCATAACCCCGTCCACCTTCATCCGAATCCCTGCTGGCAGGATGCCGGTCCGATCCGTTTGAGTATCATCCTGCCCTGCTACAATTATGCAGGATACCTGCCGGATGCGATCGCGAGTGTCATCGAACAGAAAGTGCCGGGTGTGGAACTGATTATCGTTAATGACGGAAGCACCGATCTTTCGCTCCCGATTGCGCTCAAGCTCTCAAATCTATTCGATGATTTTCCGATCCTGGTGATCGACCAGGAAAACCAGGGACAACCGGCCATCAGCCGAAATAATGGCATTCTTCACGCGAGGGGACGGTTTATCCTTCCGCTCGACGCGGATGATCTGCTTGCGGAAAACGCGGTGGCGGCACTGCTTGGCGAAATCGAGCAGACAGATGATCACCGGAAGATCGTCACGGCTTCGATCATGCGATTCGGCTCAAAGGATGACGACTGGAAGGTAGTTCCCTTCGATGCACACGCCATGTTGCGGCGCAATCAAATCCCGTATTGTTCGATGTACTCACGCGCACTTTGGGAGGAGATCGGGGGATACTCGATCAATGTCCCCGGATATGAGGACTGGGATTTCTGGATTGGGGCGGTTACGGTCGGTGCAAAGGTGACTGTCCTGCCCATCTATCACCTCTACTACCGAGAGGCCTCTGTCGCATCGATGATGGATCGCGGTATCGGCAAACATGAACACAACATCGCCGGCATCATCTGCAATCATCCACACGCCTTCGAAGATGAGGAGGTCGCCTGGGCGCGGAAGTTCAGGACCCTCTTCCCGCAGCCGCCTGCGAAGAGGGGTTTCTACGGTCTCGACAGGGAGTACCCGCGAGTCACCGCGACAATCATCATGATGTACCGTGAATACTTCAGCATCGAGCAGCTACAGTGGGCGAATGAGGTGTTGAGTGACGGTATGATGCGGTTTTATCGTGGATTGAATGCATCGTTCAGGCCGGACCCTACTCCCGCGCCAAGCCTGCCTGGACAAGGATTCCACGCTCTGCTGGAGGCGTTTCAAGCGGTGGCGGAGGGTGAGTTCGACGAGGGAGCGGACTGGCTGAACTCGTACCGTGCGTCGGTCGACTATGACCTTTTCGAACGGGAAGAGAGACGCGACAAGACCACAAACCCGAGTGTATCGGTTGTCCTGGTCGGCTACCGGACGGGAAAGGGGTTGCTGCCCTGCCTCGATTCACTCATCAGGCAGAGTGACAGCGATTTCGAGATTATCCTGGTGGACAACGGCGGCAATGCGGAAGTCGCCGAGCAATTACGAAGCTATCCCTTGCTTCATATCAGATCCCCCCTCAACCTCAATCCATCCGAAGGGCGCAACCTGGGGGTTCATTTCGCTCGTGGAGACATCCTGGCGATGCTGGATGACGACGCGATCGTGCCGCCTGACTACATCGCTTCGATAAAACAGGCGTTCGACCGTTACGACATAGAAGCTTTTCGGGGCAAGGTGCTGCCAAAAAGCCAGCATCCGAACAACACGCATGCTCGTCATTATGATTTCGGCGACGCTGCATTCCCTGCAGTTGTGGACACCGAGGGCAATTCTGCCTGGAAGCGCCGGAGCTGGGAATTGATGGGGGGGATGCACCCGCTGCTGTTTGGACACGAAGGTGTGGAACTTTCGTACAGGCTGGCGCTGAAGTACGGCGTCGAACGGACGATCTACTGGCCAGAGACAGTCATTTTCCATGATTACGCTGCGAGTGACAGCAAGTTGCGCGGCAAAGAGAAACGGCATGAACGGATGAAACGGTTCCTGCGTCATCTGCACCCCGAAATTGATAGCTATCTCGCATCGGTCCAGGCACCGCTTTTTCAGCAGGGTGGAAGGGAGGCCGCCGAAAAACTGATTCCGAGGGGCAACACGGCCGCAGGCGGTTCACATTCATCCAATGGAGCGATGATCACGCGAGCGGCAGCTATCCGTGCAGAAGCTGACACTCGGTGAGAGTCGCGCGCTTAAGCGAGAAATCTTATTATGAGAAAACCCCGGTTGATGACCGGGGTTTTTGATGCGGAGAGGGTGGGATTCGAACCCACGGTACGGGGTCACCGCACGCACGCTTTCGAGGCGTGTGCCTTCAACCACTCGGCCACCTCTCCGAATTGTCGTCCAACAGGCGCAAAATGTATGGGTTCACCTTGCCCGAAGCAAGCGGTGGCTGGTCTCCCCGAAGGTCATTTCGGGTCGCCAATTCAGTATTGTTAGGGGAGGCAAAGGAGATGTCGTCCTGAGATTCCGGCGAAGCACTGGTATCCTGGTGTTCACAGAAAGCGATTTGCGTGTACCTTCTTTTAAATGCACTGCATCAATGTTAACCAACCTGGGCGAGGTGTAAGATGAGCATCCGTGGAGAAGTCAAAGCATCCTGCGAGGCTGGCCGACTGACCATCTCTATCGAGAACCCTCCCTTCAATATCCTCGATGTCGCGATGATTCAGGGTATTGCCAACAGCCTGGAATCCGCCCGCTGTGAAGATGAAATCAAGCTGGTCCGGATCAAATCCGGTGTGCCGGGTGTCTTCAGCAAGGGATTCGACTATTCGGAGCGCACCACCAACAAGATTGGTCCATTGATTGTCGCCTTCGGACACCTGCTGAGCGTGATCAATGAAATCGCCGGGGTTGTGGTCTGTGAAGTCGATGGAGTCTGCATGGGGGGAAGCCTGGAACTCGCATCCTTCTGTGACATTGTGCTGGCTTCCGATCGCTCAACCTTCGGGCACCCGGAGGTGCATCACGGCATCTTTCCACCAGTCGCTGCGGCGCTCTACCCGCACCTGATGGGGCGAAACAGGACCATCGAACTGCTGACAACCGGTCGAGAATTGTCTGCGGCGGATGCTTTCGAATACGGATTGATCAATCGTGTGATTCCCCAGCGTGAGTTCAGTGAGGCGGTGAAAAGGCTCTGCTTCGAAATCGAGCGATCCTCCTCGCTGACCCTTCATCTGACAAAAAAGGCGATCGAATCCGCCCTGTATGAAAAGGTGCTGGTTGCGATCCGCACGACTGAGAACATTTACCTGAACGAACTCCTTCCCACTCACGACGCTCGTGAAGGCATTCAGGCGATGATCGAGGGGCGTGAACCGAACTGGAAAAACCGGTAGTAGCCTGACCGGGTCGCCGCGATTTTCAGGTTAATCTCAAGCAGGCTATAGAATTGACCGGTGTCTGAACCACCGCCAACCCTGTTCTATCCCCGGTGATGCGCTCCTGAGCACTTCACTGGGGATGACGTTTTTTACTTTTCCCCACGCCTCGCGGGATATATTCCGTTCGGATGTCCTAATCCACTTCTCGTACGGGCTGCACTGCCGTTAAAGTCACTCCCTCAACCTGACGCTGTCTGGAGGTTCTCCATGAGTCACCCCCTCGATGAGGTACGCTTCTCAAAGATCGTTTCGATACGTGATAAACTGTTGGCGTCCCCTGGAGACCCCCTCCGTCTCGAATCGGGAGAACCGAGTTTTGACGCCCCCGAGCATGTGAAACGTGCCGTGATCGAGGAGGGCCTTCAGAAGGCGCATCAGACCCATTACCCGCCCAGCGCCGGGCTGCAGAAACTGCGCGAGGCGATTCTCCGCAAGGTCAAGCGTGCCAATGGCTACACCGCCGAGATGTCGAAGGTGATTGTGGTGAATGGGGGAATGCACGGCCTCTATGTCACACTCGCCTCTGTCGCTTCACCAGGTGACAGCATCTTAATTCCGAACCCCAACTGGGGAGCGGTGAAGAACATCATCAAGAGCTTGAGCATGAAGCCCGAACCGGTCGATCTTGTCGAAGGAGATCTTGGCTATACCTTCGATCTCGACCAGTTACGAGCGAGGTTTAAGGAGATCCGTCCCAAGGCATTTGTCGTCAACTTTCCCCACAACCCCACCGGGGGGGTGGCCGCTGTCGAGGAGTTGCAGGAGGTGGTGCGTCTTTGCATCGAATATGACACCTTCCTGATCGCCGACGAAGCCTATGAGGATATTTATTACACTCCCGAGCGTCCCCCGTCGCTGGGCTGGATCAACGAAACCTGGTTCAACGGCGAGGCGAAGATTGCTTCAGTCTACACCTTCTCCAAATCCTATTCCATGACCGGGTGGCGTTTGGGGTATGTGGTCACAAATCACGGTGAGACCAGCGAACGCCTCGGCAAGCTGGTACTTTACTCGAGCAATGGCATATCCAACCTGACACAGATTGGTGGTGTCGCCGCACTTGATGGGCCGCAGGACTGTGTGGCAGAGTTCCGTGATACCTACCGTGAAAGACGGGACATCCTGATGGATGGCATTCGCCGTAGCGGGTTCCTGAACTGTGTCGAGCCGCAGGGAGCCTTTTATATCCACGCTCATTTTGAGCCAAATTGGAAGGGGTACAACGGTGAGAACTCTTCCAGTGCACTCTCCGAGCTTCTGATCGACCGGTTCCAGCTCGGCTGTGTACCAGGTTCATTCTTTAACGCGCGCGGCGAGGACTACTGCATTCGTTTCTCTTATGGCTGCAGCAGTGAGATGGTGACACAGGCGGCGGAGATACTGGCAAACGATCTGCCAAAATATATCTGATACTTCTCTGGGAGGGTCGATGGGTTCACAACGCACAGTCGGTTTCGCTCAATTCGAGCCACGAATCGGCGAGGTGATGTACAATCTCGCGCAGGTGCGCCGTCTTGCCATGCAGGCTCCACAGGCGGATTTGCTGATATTTCCTGAGTTGGCCACTTCGGGGTATGAGCTGATCGATAAAGACGAGGTGCGTGCGGTCGCGGAACCTGCCCGGGGAGGACCGACTTTTGAGACACTGCATGATTTGGCAATTGCGAACAAGAGTAGTTATGTTATTGGTTATCCAGAGCTTGACGGAGATGCGCTCTTCAATTCCTGCATGCTGGTAAACCCAGATGGCAGCTCCGCTAACTACAGAAAGATTCATCTGTTCAGCCGTGAAAAGGAGCTGTTCAGCCCGGGTAACCTGCCACCCTCCGTGCAAAAAACCGCCGCCGGTCTGGTCGGGATGATGATCTGTTTCGACTGGATATTTCCCGAGACTGCTCGCCTGCTTGCCCTTCAGGGCGCACAGATCATCGCGCACCCTTCCAATCTTGTCCTGCAATGGTGCCAGCGAGCCATGTTCGCACGCAGCGTGGAGAACCGTATCTTCACTATCACAGCGAACAGGATCGGTTCGGAAGAGCGGGTAGGGCGCAGGTTAACCTTCACCGGGGCGAGCCAGGTAACCTCGCCAACCGGCGAAACCCTGGTCCAGGCACCCGAGGCTGCTGAACTTGTCGGAACGGCCGTAATTGATCCTGATGACGCCGATCGCAAGTGGGTCACTGAGTTGAATCACCTTTTCGAGGATCGACATCCCGAGTATTATACGGGGCTCGTGTAGCGTGCCCCCAACCATCACCCACCCCCCTGCAGAATTGAGTGATCGGGGTTGAATGGCGCGATTAATCCAGTAGAATTAAAAGCATGCACCAGTAGCACCTTGCCGAGGCCCCTCCGATTGCATGGCAGGTTTGGCTTGCCTAATGTTGGTTCATTTGTTTACTTACCAGCATGGACCGCCCGTAAGGTGGGATAGGTTCGAACCACAGACGAGGAGAAGGCAGCATGCAGGCGCCCCCCCTTCCAATCAACCATATCCATCATGTCGAACTCGCGGTGGGCAACGCGAAACAGGCATCTTTTTACTACCGTAACACGTTCGGGTTCAGCCAGGTGGCCTATGCCGGCCCTGAGACGGGTCAACGTAACCGTGCTTCCTACTACTTGCAGCAGGGAAATGCACGAATCATCCTGACAACCCCGCTCTACCGGGATGACCCCCTCGCCGAATTTATCCTTGCTCACGGCGACGGCGTGATCGATATCGCATTCCATGTGAAAAATGCCGATGATTCCTTCGCGGATGCAGTCGCACGTGGCGCGAAACCGGCCGAGGAACCCCACATCGTGAGTGATCGGAATGGAAGTATACGGCGTGCCGCGATCCACACGTACGGTGACGTGATCCATTCCTTCATCACTCCCATCGATTACAAGGGGGTTTTTCTGCCGAACTTCGAACCCTGGCAGATCAATGGGCGGAATACAGGATTGCGTGCCTACGATCACCTGGTCGGCAATGTTGAGAACAACTGCATGAACGATTGGGTGAACTGGTACAACAATGTCCTCGGCTTCGACCTCTTCCTCAGCTTCGACGACAAGGATATTTCGACTGACTATTCAGCACTGCGCAGTACAGTTGTCGCGAGTCCCGACAGACGGATCAAGTTTCCGATCAACGAACCGGCTGACGGGCTCAAGAAGAGCCAGATCCAGGAATTTGTGGAGTTTAACAATGGTCCTGGTGTCCAGCACATCGCGCTCTACACGGAGGACATCATCGACACCATCTCCACCATGACTGAACAGGGTGTTGAATTTCTCGAAGTGCCGGACGCCTACTACGATCATCTGAAAGAGCGTGTCGGAGCCATCGAAGAGGATGTGAATGTCCTGAGGAAGTTGAAAATCCTTGTCGATCGTGATGACAAAGGCTACCTGCTGCAGCTTTTCACAAAACCTGTCGAGGACCGTCCCACGCTGTTCTACGAGGTGATTCAGCGTAAGGGCGCGGAGGGCTTTGGCAAGGGGAACTTCAAGGCGTTGTTCGAGGCGATCGAACGCGAACAGGCCCGCAGGGGCAACCTGTAAGGGGAGACTGTATCATGCCGATTTACCATACACTCGGTCAGATTCCACGCAAACGTCATGTGGTTTTCAAGAACCCGAAGGGTGGGATTTATTACGAACACCTGATGGGGACGATTGGCTTCGATGGCCCGGCATCCCTGCTCTATCATTTGCGTCAACCCACGCAGGTGGTGCGCGAAAAAGTGCTGAAGCCGGTCCACTGGGAAAAGGATCCCAATCCCGCGGTTCGTATGCGCCATTTCCGTCTCTTTAATGCCGAGCCGGGTGGCAGTTTTGTGATGGATCGTATGCCGGTCCTCTTCAACAACCATGTCGCACTCTCCTGGGCGCAGCCAACTGCCACCGATGACTTTTACTACCGCAACAGCCAGGGGGATGAACTGGTCTATGTGGCGGAGGGCAATGGAGTGCTCGAAAGCTGTTTCGGCGATCTACCCTATCACCAGGGCGATTATCTCATCATACATCGCGGCATCACAACAAGGATGAAGCTCGGCGAGGGAAAGCAGCGTTTCCTAATCTTCGAGGGGACTGGTTATTACCGCGCGCCAAACAAATACCGCAATGAACATGGCCAGCTTATGGAGCACAGCCCCTACTGTGAACGTGACATACGTCGCCCCAGCGAGCTGCCTGTTCATGATGAAAAGGGTGAGTTCCCCATTGTCGTGAAACGTCAGAACATGCTGACCGAGATCACGATGGCTTATCACCCCTTCGATGTGGTCGGCTGGGATGGCTACTACTACCCCTGGGCGCTGAACATTCACGATTTTGAGCCGATTGTCGGCAGTCTGCATCAGCCGCCGCCCGTGCACGAGACCTTCCGTAACGACAGGTTTATCGTCTGCTCCTTTATGCCGCGTCTCTTCGATTTCCACAAGGATGCGGTGCCCGCACCTTATAACCACTCGAACGTGATGAGTGATGAGATCCTCTTCTACGCCAATGACGAGTTCATGAGCCGTAAAGGGATCGAGATGGGCAGCCTGACCTTCCATCCCGCCGGGCTGATCCACGGTGGACATCCTGGCAAGTATGAGGGATCGATCGGGCAGAAGGAGACAAAAGAGGTGGCCGTGATGATGGATACTTTCGATCCGGTATTTATCGCGAAGGATCCAGCTGCAGTTGAAGACCTCGACTACCCGAGGAGCTGGTTGCCGAAGTAAGCGAAACCTCATGTAGCGTTATCCAGCTCTGGTGCAATTCCGTATTGTCAGTATATTTCGGGTCTTTAGTAGCTCCAGAAAGCCATAGCCTATTCAACAGGCGGCAGGTCTCCGCTTCAGTGGAGACCTGCCGCGACTTTTCTGCCCAATCAACAGTGCACTCTGACTCGTAGGCTCCTCCTGAGAATTGGTGCATGAATTCAGCGGTCAAGTCACGCCAGGAAGCGGAAGGAAGTGACGTTTCCTGGCGTGACTTGACCGCCGCAGGACAAACAACGTGAAGCGACCCTCGTTTCATTGAAAACAGATGTGCTGGATGGGTTCGAAGGGGAACTGCCGACAATCCACCAGGGGATTTTTCGGGTCTTCACGAGAATTTCTGCAGCATAGCTCGGCTGATGAGGCTGTCAAGATCACCTGGAGACCGCGCTATGCTTGCCTTCGGCGAACTTGACAGCTGGATTCTTGCACAAATTCTTAGGAGGAGTCATAATGCAAACGCAACCCTATAGATCAGGGAAATCAAAAACCTCACGTGATGTGATGGTGTCGAAGTCGAGTCGCTTCACTCGCGGGGGCATCGGGTTCAGTTCGTAGCCGACACTCAGCAACATAACCGGCATATAATTCTCGGGGATGCGGAAGGCTTCGATCACTTCGGCAGGACGAAAACCAATGATCGGAGCGGTCGACAGCCCACGTTCAACCGCCGCCAGCATCATCGTGCCAATCATGATCGAGGTGCTGCGGATCGCCTCGTCTCGTTGCACAACCGGATTGGAGCCATAGAAGCGCTCCGACACGATCCGAAGGTGGGTGTCATCCGGGTAATATCCCTTTTCCAGCCAATCCGGGATAAAATGAGGCATGTCCTTGTGAGCGTCGATTTTGCCAAGGACGATCAATACTGCGGAAGCGTCACGGATGTGCCTCTGATTCAGCGAGCATTCATGCAGTTTCTGTTTTCCCTCCTCAGATTCCACGATGATAAACCGCCAGTGATTCAGATTGAAGGAAGAGGGTGCAAGGGTAGATAATTCGATCAACTCATGTAAATCCTTCTCGGACACCTTTCTGGTCGGATCATAGGAATGCACCGAACGCCGTGCGTGAATTGCTTCTGTGACAGTCATGCTTCAAGTTCTCCGCTCGATGGATGTTTCGTTTGGACTCGACAGGAAAGTAGAGGGATCGTGAAATTGCACACAAGAGGAGGATGGGGTACCGGGAGCTTCATAGGGTTCACCTGGTTGATTGATCCCGGTCATCAGAGACCTGCCCGATTTTCTGCCAGGTCTGCGGACCTGACGGAACAGCACAGGCGGCAGGTCACCGCTTTGCTAAAGAGCTGCCGGAGCGATGGAGAACATGGGTTTACAGCAGAGCGTTAGCTGTTGGGTTGTAAGGACACTCCTGGAAACCGGCTGCCTCCAGGCGATCTTGACAACCTGATTACCCGAAGCCATCGCTGTGATTCTGTGCGGAGCCTTCCTGCTGAGTGATGCAAAAAGGGGCCGGAGGTCCAGTTATCGTGATCGTCCCGATCGCCACCTGAGTCGCCCGGTTGCCACGGCGACTCCCGCGAGCACGATGATCCCTCCGAGCACAAGGGGGAGGTCGATCGGCTCGTGCAGCAACCAGGCGCTGCCCACTGCCGCGATCAATGGCACAAGGTAGATAAATGCGCCCGCCTTCGCTGCTTCCATCGATTTCAGCACCTTCGCCCACGCCGTAAATCCATAGACCGTACATCCGATGGCGAGGAACAGCACCGCCACGATGAGGGTGAGGTTGGCGTGACGCACGACTTCGACCATTTCGCCCGAGATTGTGAAGAGCAGGGGTAGGCTCCCGATCGTGATCGCGGTGGTTGTGGTTGTCAACGCTCCAAACTTAGGCGCAGCACGCCGTATTCCAGTCGTATAGATGCCCCAACTGATCGGTGCGCCGAGCGTGATCGCCACACCTGAAAGCTGGTACAACCGTATTTCCGGTGCGCCGTGACGTCCCAGAACAACAATGAGGATACCCGTCAATCCAGCAGCGAGCCCCATCCAGGTCCGCAGCGAGGGTTTTTCACGCAACCAGAGCTGGGCGACAATCGCAATGGAGGCGGGATTCAGGGCAATCACAAGCGCTGCAAGGGAGGCGGGAATCCGGGTTTGGCCGGTGTTGAGGGCGAGATTATAGACAATCACTCCGAAAACACCGGTAACCATCAAACCGACCAGGTCACGTCCGACGGGCCGTGCCTTGCCGTGGATCAGGGAGGGAATTGACATCGCACCGAAAATGAGAAGTGCGGGCAGGAAGCGGAGCGAAACGAGCATTCCCGGCCCCACACTTCGCAGGGCAAATTCAATTGCCACAAAAGAAAACCCCCATACCGCAACGACACTCAGTGCCAGCAGGGTGATGGGGGAAGGCAGCAGCCGTTTCAACTGTTCAGCCGATCGCGCGGTCGATCATCTGGGTGAGCATCGCCTTCGGGACTGCACCCACCACCCGGTCCGCTTCTTTGCCGTCCTTGAAAAGAATCAGGGTGGGAATGCCCCGGATTCCGAGCATGTTGGCACGCATCGCGTCCTCATCCGTGTTTACTTTCCCAACCTTCAGTTTTCCGTTGTACTGGCTTGCGATCTCTTCGACCACCGGGCCGACAATACGGCATGGGGCGCACCAGGGTGCCCAGAAATCGACAAGCACAGGAAGATCAGATTGCAGGACATCCTTCTCAAACGAAGCGTCCGTGATGGAAAAAGTGCCCGCTCCACTCATTCTCCAACTCCTTTAACCGTGTAAGGGTCCCGTTCGGAACCTGTTTGGGATCCCGGCCCGGGACCTCGATGGAAGATAGCCGTTTCCGAAACAAACAACCGCCCGAGGGCGGTGGTCAAGTATCCCTGCCTCCGGAGATTGGCGGGACTCCTCGACCAGAAATATCGCATGTCGAGGATTGGATGCCGAAACCCGCCGGAAGTCGTTTCCGTTTCAGAGGCCTCGAGAGCCCGGTGGAGTGATCAGCAGGCGATACCGTGACGGTGACAGACTCCATCCAGGAGCGAATAGAGAGCATCCACAGTGCCCTCAACGGCGTTCAACACTTCACCTTCGTTCTCTACCGTAACAAAACGGCTCAGGAGTTCTCTTTCCACACGGCTGTGCTCGACATCGGCTTCCATGTGCACGGTGAAGTATTCGTAGCCTTTCGGGTCATCCATCCCGTAAAAACTCTGGAGGCCGTTAATCTTGCTCTCACTGACCGCTGGAATCTGGCTCTCGTAGCTGTACATCGCCGCGAGTCCTGCAGCGGTACCCGAGCCGCAGGAGGTCATGAAGTGCTCGATGATTGCCTCGGTTTCGGGGGCCTTGACGGTTGCCTTCACATCGCCAGGGGCAAGGTCCAGACTTTCAGCAAATTGCAGCCAGAGTTCAGGGTGGTTGGGATGACCGGCTTCCTCATCAACCAGGTTCTGCAGGATATGACGGCGCGCTTCCGAGTCGCTGGTCACAGCGTGCAGGGTCGAGAGGTAGCGCGGGAAGGCGTCCACATGTTGATAGTACTGGGAAGCGTAGTCGCGCAGGGCATCGAGGCTCAACTCACCACGTGTCCAGGCCTGGTAAAAAGGATGATCCAGGAGGTGGCGGGCACGGATCATCTCGTCGATACGATCAAGTGTGTTGGCGACAGCGGTAGTCATCGCAGATCTCCTCAGGGGTTGGGCCGCAACCGGCCGGTTGTACCTTCCGAAGGCAGGAATCAGTTAGGGACTCCAAACTACTGAAGGTATTCTCTTTCCCCGGTCCGCGTCAAGTCCGCTTGACCCCACTTGCACCGGGTGCTACCTTGCACCGCCGAGAGCAAACAGGTGAGGCAATGGCGAAGATTGCACCGCGCAGTTTTAAGGGCACACGGGATTTCACTCCGAAGGAGATGATCCCGCGTGAAGCTTTGATCGACAAAATGAAGCAGGTGTTTCGTCTCTACGGCTTCTCGCCACTGGAGACCCCTGCGCTCGAGATGCTCGAAGTTCTGACCGGCAAGTACGGTGAAGAGGGCGAAAAGCTGCTCTACAAGCTGGATTACAAGAACGATCGACCTCGGGACCGTGTCGCCCTGCGTTATGATCTTACCGTGCCGCTGGCGCGGGTGATCGCGAGCAATCCGGACTGGCCAATGCCCTTCAAACGGTACCAGATCCAACCGGTCTGGCGCGCTGACAAAGCGCAACCTCACCAGGGCCGATTTCGTGAATTTTACCAGTGTGATGCCGATACGATCGGGGCGCCAGAGGGTCTTGCGGATGCCGAGATTATCGCCCTGACGGTTGACATGTTGCACGTGCTGGGCTTTGTCGATGGTGACAAGAGGGCGGTAGTGCAGCTGAACCATCGCAAAATCCTTGAAGGCATGTGCGGATTTGTCGGCCTGGCGTCCTTACAGTTTCCTGCATTCACCCGCATTCTGGACAAGCTGGACAAGGTCGGTCGTGACGAAGTCTACCGTGAACTGCGCGAGCTTGGGGTCTCTCAAGCTGGCCTGAACTCGCTGACAACCGTGCTCGGGCTGTCAGGGGACAATCATCAACGGCTGGCGGGGCTGCGGGCAACAGTTGGTGAGAATGAGGAAGCACGTTACGGTTTGCAGAGCCTTGAGCAGATTCTGGATTTCCTCCATGAGCTCAGGGTACCGAAGGATGCTGTCGTGCTGAATCCAAGCCTTGCTCGCGGTCTGGACTACTATACGGGGCCGGTTTTCGAGACGACCCTGCCTGCGCATCCTCACATCGGCAGTTTGACCGGGGGCGGACGCTATGACGAGTTGATCGGGCTGTACAGCGGCCGCGATCTGCCTGCTGTCGGTACGACTATCGGCCTGGACCGCATGTTCACGGCGATGGAACAGCTCGGGATGTTGGAGCAGGAAGCGGCGACAGTCAGCCGAGTGCTGCTCGCGGCGTACAGTGAGGCGGAAGTCCCCGCAGCGTTGGCAATCCTCGCTTCGCTTCGCGATGCCGGAATCCCCTGCGAACTCTATCCCACTGCCGGGCGACTGAAGAAACCCTTCACACACGCGGACAAGCTCAAGATTCCCTTCGTAGGTGTGATCGGACCTGATGAAGCGGCGGATGCTTCCCGTTTGAAGGTCAACCTCAAACGTCTTGCGACATCCGAGCAGCAGGTTGTAAGCATCGAGGAAACGGTTCGACTTCTTGCTGAGGGGTGAGGGAGATGGGGAAGGTCGCACTTACAGGGGGAACGGGTTTCATCGGATCCCACATCGCCCGTGAGTTGCATCAGCGGGGATACGAGGTTCGCATACTCGCCCGGCCACACTCGGACTTATCGCTGCTTCAGAGTGTTCCCCACGAGTTGGTTCGCGGGGATGTCGGCAATGTCGCTGATTTGACATCCCTTCTGGAAGGATGCGATGCACTCATCCACACCGCCGCCTACTACCCGACCTTCTCCCTGCGCAAGCAGCAGCAGATCAACAGTGGCCTCGCGCAGGTCGATGCGATCCATTCTGCACTGACACGCAGCGGTGTCAAGAAGTTTCTCTATATCTCGGCGATGGCTGCAGTGGGACGTTACCCGGATGGTGCACCTGAGGACGAGATGGCTCCTTTTCCCACCGAGAGGTTGAGCAGTACCTACCATGCAATCAAATTCGCCATGCAGAAGCGTGTCCTGGATAATGCCGAACAGTTCAACTCAGTTGTGCTCGCACCAACCGGAGTATTCGGACCGGGTGATCGCAAGCCGACAACCGGGCGGCTTCTACTCGACATCGCACGGGGAAAAATGCCGGTCACTCTGCACGGCAAACTGAATGTGGTGGATGTGCGAATCGTGGCGGAGGGTGTGGTCAACGCCCTGGAGCGTGGGAAAACGGGCCGAGCGTACCTGTTTGGCGGAGTGAACACCACACTTCCGGAGATCAGCCGTGTCACCGCCCGCCTCGCTGGAGTCGCACAACCGCGTTTCACGCTTAACCCCCGCATGCTTCGGCCATTCGCCCTGGCGCTCGAGGCACTCGCTGTTCTGATGGGGATGAAACGGCCTCCCCTGCCGGTCATCGGCCTGGAGTTCGCAATCTTCGGCGAGCATTACAGCAGCGAAATTGCCCGGAAAGAGATCAGTTACCGCCCTGAGGGAACTGATTTCGAGCAGATGATCCAGGATACCCTGGACTACTTCCGACAAGTCGGCAAGCTGACTTGAACCCAGAGTCAGTACATCCCTCCCCAGCTCCTTCGTTTATCGGATACTTGGCACGTAATCGCTGTCCGCGCTCCGTTCCGCGAATTCGTTCAGGAAGGTGATCACGACACGTCGGTTCTGCGCTCGTGCTTGTGGGGTTGTGTTGCCAAGGGTCGGATCGACCGGACGTGCATCCGCCCAGCCGATAATCCTCATCCGATTGCGTGGGATGCCGCGTGACTCGAAATAACGGGCGACCGAAGATGCGCGAGCGCCGCTTAGTTCCCAATTGGAGGGATACTGCTGAGTCGAGATCGGAATGTTGTCGCTGTGCCCTTCGATGGAAACACGATATGGATTTTTCTGAATCTGCCAGGCGACCTCATTCAGGAAGGAGTGGGTTGTGGCGTAAAGGGTGGCGCTCCCGGAGGGGAAAAACGATTCCCCTCGCATGATCAATGAAACACCATCCTTGCTGCGGCTGACCTGTACTACCTGCTCGATCTGGAGCTCCTCGATGCTCGCCTGCAGGTCTTCCTCGATCTCTTTCAGGGTAGGCACCTGCTCCTGTTTGCCACTCATGGTGTTGCGCATCTGCTGAGTGACCTGTTGCATACGGACAGGATCGATTGTCGAGATCGCCACCAGAAGCACGAAGAAGACCAGCAGCAGGGTCATCAGGTCGCCGTAGGAGAGTGCCCAGGCGTCATCGTCCTCTTTCGGTCCCTGACCGGCAAAACCTGCACGTTTGGAGGATTTCCAGAGCATCTCCGCCTCACTTCATCGGGAGTCGACGTAAACGGGTTCGTTTCGCTGGCGGCAGATAGCTGTTCAGGTAATCCTCCACCTTCCGCGGATGCCATTGCTCCTTGATCATCCGGATCGAATCGATAATCATGCGCATCAGCTGGACCTCTTCATCCGTCCGCTTCTCCAGCTTGACAGCCATCGGAATGAAAAGGAGGTAAGCGAGGATCAATCCGTAGAACGTTGTGATCAATGCAACAGCCATGTCCGATCCGATGGTGGCTGTCGCATCCCCTTCGAGACTGAGGCTGGCGAGCATGTTAATCAGACCGATGATGGTTCCCGCCATACCGAAGGCGGGGCAGAAACGGCCAATGGTACGCACCACCTCAGCATCCGCCTGCTCTTTCCTGAGACGGTATTCAATGCGCTGTCCGAGAATATCCTCGATCTCTTCGAGGCTGTAATTGTCCGCCAGCATCTGGATGCCGTCGCGCAGGAAGGGGTTGCGTGCACTTCGGACCATCTTCTCCAGCTCGACATTGCCCTGGGTTGCACGACTGGCGAGGACGACAATTGCCTTCTTCTGTCCTTCGAAATCGGGGTCGGGACGACTCATCACCACCCACAAGCTGCGGAAAACCACACTGAGGGTGTTGGATTGGAAAGCGACCATTGTTGCTGCGAGCGCGCCACCGAGGACAATCATCAGTGCGGGCACATTGATGAAAATCCCCCAGGCTGACTTGATCGCGAGGAGCTGAATGTCGTTCATGCCCAGGTAGATCGCGCTGGTTATCAGGAAGATGCCGATCAGCGCGCCTGCTACACCGACCATCCGCATGCAACCCTCCTCGCTTGAAATGCTGTGCCCTGTCTACCATTTCGGCTGATTGCCCCCGCAGCTTGATCTGCAGGTCAAGCTGAAGATGCGCCTTGAACGCCGGGGACTCTATCGACTATCTTGCAAACCGAAAGGTATCGGTCCGAAGGGATCGAGACAACAGATAGACGCAACCTGTTGAAAAGGGGATCACAATGTCCGGCAATCGTTTGGATACCTTCAAGGCGAAATCAAATCTCCGACTCCAGGAAGGAACCGGGACCTATTGGCGCTTGCAAGCACTTGAGGATCATGGGGTTGGCAAAATCAGCAAGCTACCTTACAGCATCCGGATAATGTTGGAAGCACTATTACGGACTGAGGATGGCTTCATCGTGACAGCGGAGCACGTCCGTTCCCTTGCCAACTGGAATGCCAGGGCGCCGGAGAAAAGCGAGATTCCCTTCAAACCTGCTCGAGTGATCCTGCAGGACTTCACAGGCGTGCCAGCGGTGGTCGACCTGGCTGCCTTGCGTTCAGCAATGGACCGTCTCGGGGGCGACCCGCGCAAGATCAATCCGCTGGTGCCCGTGGACCTGGTGATCGACCACTCCGTGCAGGTCGACCAGTTCGGTAGCAAGTTCGCGCTGATGTTCAACGCCGAGAAGGAATTTGAGCGCAACCGTGAACGTTACGAATTCCTCCGGTGGGGCGCGAAAGCGTTCGACAATTTCCGTGTAGTACCGCCTGCAACCGGAATTGTCCACCAGGTCAACCTCGAGTACCTGGCCAAGGTGGTCCAGGTGATGACCGATTCAGGCGAAACTGTTGTCCTTCCGGATACCCTTGTCGGAACGGATTCGCACACCACGATGATCAACGGCCTTGGTGTTGTCGGATGGGGAGTCGGGGGGATCGAGGCGGAAGCGGTGATGCTTGGACAGCCGATTTACATGCTCCAGCCGGAAGTGGTTGGCATGAAGCTCACTGGCAAGCTGGCTGAAGGTGCGACCGCCACGGACCTTGTGCTGAAAGTCACCGAAATGCTTCGTGCGTTTGGTGTCGTTGGGAAGTTTGTCGAGTTCTTCGGCCCGGGTCTCGCCAGCCTGACTCTTCCCGATCGAGCGACCATTTCGAACATGGCACCCGAGTATGGCGCCACAGTCGGGTTCTTCCCTGTCGATGATGAAACCCTTGCCTACCTGCGTTTCACCGGCAGGACAGAAGAAGAAGTCAGCCGTGTCGAGACCTACTGCAAGGCGAACATGTTATGGCGAGATGACTCCGCCGAGGGGATCGAATACACAAACCTGCTGGAGCTTGATCTCGCGGATGTTGAAGTGGCGATGGCAGGGCCGAAACGGCCTCAGGACCGTGTTGTTTTAAGTGACGTGAAGCAGAAATTTCAACAGAGCCTTACGGCTCCGATCAAAGAGCGTGGCTTCGAGTTGCCTGCCGATAAACTCAATGCACGCGGAAACTGGAAGCAGAACGGCAACTCCGCTGAGCTTCGCCACGGCAGTGTCGTTATCGCTGCCATCACAAGCTGCACCAACACATCCAACCCCTCTGTCCTGATCGGGGCTGGACTACTGGCGAAAAAAGCAGTGGAGGCGGGACTATCCTCCAAGCCCTGGGTGAAGACAAGCCTCGCGCCCGGTTCGAAAGTTGTCACCGAGTACCTGGACAAGTCCGGATTGTCCAGCTACCTGGATGAGCTCAACTTCCAGACAGTGGGGTATGGTTGCACAACCTGCATCGGCAACAGCGGTCCCCTGCCGGACGAAGTGGTCTCAGCCGTGCAGGAAGGTGACCTGGTCGCTGCTGCGGTGCTGTCCGGCAACCGCAACTTTGAAGGACGGGTCAACCCACATACGCGTGCCAACTACCTCGCGAGCCCGCCACTCGTGGTCGCCTATGCCCTTGCAGGGACAGTCGATATCGACTTCGAAAAGGATCCTGTCGGGGAAGGAAAGCAGGGGCCGGTCTACTTGAAGGACATCTGGCCCTCCGCGACCGAGATCAAGCAGGCGATCCACGAGTTCCTCGATCCGGAAATGTTCAGGGAGCAGTATTCGAACGTCTGGGACGGAAACCCCGAGTGGAACAACATTCAATCGGGCGACGCGGATCTTTACGATTGGAACCCCGCTTCGACCTACATCCAGGAACCGCCCTTCTTTGTCGATCTGAAAGCTGAGGCGGAACCCCTGAAGCCCATCCGGGATGCACGCTGCCTCGCCCTGCTCGGGGATTCTGTCACCACCGATCACATCAGTCCGGCCGGGAACATTGCGAGAACCTCCCCGGCTGCAGAGTACCTGCGCGAGAATGGCGTGGACTGGAAGGAATTCAACTCGTACGGCAGTCGCCGGGGTAATGATCGTGTCATGGTTCGCGGCACATTTGCCAACATCCGCCTCAAGAACCTGCTCGCACCCGGGACAGAGGGCGGGGTGACACGTTATCAGCCCTCAGACGAAGAGATGACCATCTACGCGGCTTCCCTGCGTTACAAAGATGCGGGCACTCCGCTGCTCATTTTTGCGGGTAAGGAGTACGGCACCGGCTCGAGCCGTGACTGGGCTGCCAAGGGAACCTACCTGCTGGGAGTCCGGGCAGTGGTTGCGCAGAGTTTTGAACGCATTCATCGTTCAAACCTGGTCGGTATGGGGATTCTGCCTCTCCAGTTCCGGGATGGCGAGAGCTATTCCAGCCTGGGGATCACAGGCCGGGAAACCTACTCGATTCCGGGCCTGGACGACAACATCAAGCCCGGTCAAATGCTTGACCTGGTGATTACGGACGATACAGGAAGCAGCCGGAAGGTGTCAGTGCTGGTCCGGCTGGACACGCCTGTGGAACTGGTGTACTACCGTAATGGCGGGATCCTGCAGACGGTTTTGCGGCAATTGAACGCCTGATGAAAGTCAAAGCGGGTCTGAACAAGGATTTGTGAGGCTATCTCTACCCAGTCAGGTTGTCATGATCGCCTGGAGGTCGCTGGTCTCCAGGCGTGTCTTGACAACCTGACTACAAGGTGTCTCTTTCATACTCACCGCAACAGCTTGTTTTCTCAAGACGGCGGCGATCACCGTTCCACAAATTCTTCCACAAACACATCTTTTCGCTTCTCGGCAATCCATTCCTTGTAAATCTTGTCCTGTTTTTCCATTGTGGCGAGTCGGCTGATACGTTCCCAGTCTTTCTGAAGGTCCGGGTAACGGGATGCTTCACGATCGACCACCTTCACCAGGTGCACACCGACACGGCTTTTAAAGGGTTCGCTCATCTCGCCAGGTCGCAGATCGCGTGTGACAAGGCGAAACTCTTCCGGCATCTGCGTCAGATCAAACCAGCCAAGACTCCCGCCCTCCCGGGCGGTTTCCTTGTCCTGTGAGAATTCCCGTGCGACATCGGCGAACGGTTCATCCTGCTCGATACGCTGACGTAGTGCTTCCATCCGCTCGAAAATTCGCTTCTCGTCCGATGAAGAAGGCGTGAGCTGAATGAGGATGTGGCTTGTGTTGATTTTTTCGCCACGTCTCCAGTTCAACCGGATCAGGTGATACCCGAACCTCGAACGTACCGGACTGGAGATCTCGCCCTCATCAAGCCCGAAAGCGATCTCCTCGTACTCGGGCACGAGGTCACCGCGCTGGGTGGTTCCCAATAGGCCGCCTTTTTCGCCACTTGCACGATCATCGGAATATTGCAGGGCGAGCTGATCGAAATCACTGCCTGTCAGCAGCTCATTGAAGAGGCTGTCGGCACGTGACCGTGCGGCATCCTGTGCCTCTTCAGTCGGCTGGATTTCCAGCAAGATGTGCTGCAACCTGACTCGTTCGGGCAGCAGCGGCATCTCGGATTGATTCCGATTGTAGAAGGCCTCGACCTCAGCACGTGTGACGGATACGCCTGCCATCTTCATCTGACGGAGGCGTTCAATCATCAAGTTGTCCCGGACCTGCTTACGGAATTCACGGCGGATCTGGCGGATCGGTTTTCCGTAGTATGCAACCAGCCGCTCCTCGCCTCCAAGTTCCTGTTGGAACTGGTTGATGCGGTCATCCAGGGTCTGATCGACCTGGCGATCTTCAATGACGATGTTGGTGTCTGCCAGGGCGGCTGCGAGCAGGATCTTCTGATTGATCAGCTCCTCGAGGACCTGGTCACGCAACTCGATGATTTTCTGGTCGGTGTTGTATTGCGCACGGTTCCGCATGACAAGATCCTGTACGAACTGCAACACCTCGGACTCGAGTATGATTTCGTCGTTCACCACAGCAATGATACGATCGACTGTCTGTTCATCCTGTGCCTGGATCACTGGGACCGCGACCAGAAGAACGAAAAAAAGTGCCTGAATGCGCCTGAAAAGCGGCACAGTGAACTCCTTCTCTACAGGTCAGTGCCTGTTGTATCCATCTCGCTATCGTTCGAGAGATATTCCATACCGATCTCTCCGGGCAACCGAACCTCGACCAGCCCGCGTCTCCTCGCCTCCCGTCGGAGGGCGGCGATGTACGAGACCTGCTTCCGGGCGCGTTCCTCGGCGGTCATCCTCGCCCTGATCGAGGGGAACATCTCATCAATAGGTCGTGGGCGACCGTTGTTGATCCGTTCGATCAGACGCACCACCACCCACTGCCCCTCAAGCTCGAAGGGGAGGGAGGCCTGTCCGGATCGCAGAGGTTCGATCGCCCGCACCAATCGTCGCGGAAGTCTTTCGAGGGAAACTGCACCTGTTGTGTCAATGTGTACTTCAGGGTAAAGGCCGCGCAGTTCTTCGCCGGTAGCGGAACGATCCATTCCGTTCCGTACCCCCCAGGCTTGGTTGCGAGTCGCCGCGTAGCACGCGATCAACTTCACTTCATCTGTCACACGAGTGAATTCTCCCGTGTGATTCTGCCAGTAAGCGACAACCGCTTCATCGGTGGGGGTTTCAACCCGAATCTCTTCATCGAGCAGGCGGTTGATCACAAGTTCGGTACGCAATTCCTCCAGCCTTCGGGCGACCTTCTTGTCCTTGTGCAACCCGAGCCTGCGGGCTTCGTGCATCATGATGCGTCGATCGACCCAGCGATTGACAACCTGTGCCCGAAGCAGAGGATCTTCCGTATCGAGCCCCATCTCCTCGAGTGTGTCGGTTACATCCGCCGGTCTGAGGTACTCCCGGCCGATCACCGCGATGGCGTCATCCGGTGGAGTCCTGTCAAGAAAGCATCCTCCAGACAGGGTCATTACCGCCAGCAGCAACAGGGTGCCAAAGGCGGCTCGACTGTCAGGAATCAGCTTTCGCATTGGGATAGGCACGTTTGATCGCCTTCATATTGACCGAGAAACTGATGTTCTTCCGCAAGCTGTCGAGCCAGGCGCTTTCAAGGTTCTTCCGCATTTCAGTGCGAAGATCGTTCCTGACACGGTTTTCAACTTTTTCGAAATCTTCGAGGCGGGGCTCTTCCTTCGAGATCACCCTGAACACGGACCAATCGCTCCCGATCCTGACAGGTCCGACCAGCTCCCCGATCTGCGCCTCGGAGGCCATCCTTCCGATGGCGCCGTACTGAGTGCGTCGAATCGGGCCGAATACACCGTTCGCGTTCTTGACGGTGATACGTTTGGTGTATTGCATCGCCAGTTCGCGGAGGTTCTCACCCGCGTGCGCACGCTGGAAAATCTGTGTCGCCAACTCCTTATTGTCCACAAGGCACTCAATGAGGGTGAACTGAGCTTCCTGCATGTACCGATCAGGATTCTTCTCAAAATAGGCGCGCACTTCGTCATCCGTGGGATCGATACGGTTGCTGATCAGGTTTTGCTGCACGATCTGGTAGATCTTGCGATCGGCAGCGTCACGTGCCGCTGCGAGCACATCCTCCTCCTGATAAGACCCCGCCGCCTTCGCCGCGACAGGCAGCAAATGCTTTTCAGCGATGAAGTTGTGAATGATCTGGATGAGCTGTTCGCTGCTTGTAAGCTGTCTCGCCCGCCCGATCGAACGGTTGATGTGATCTTTCATGTCAAAGATAGTGATCTCAATCCCGCCGGCATCAAGGGTCGCCACTACCTGGTTCTGTTCCTTTTCAGAAAGCATGGATACGATATCCGGGGTGGCGAGGCGATTCTGGAGGGACTTCATGAGCTTGTCAACCGCAGCTGAATCGACTTTCATCCGTCGCTCGGCCTGCATCTCCCGCAGGAAGTCGGCAGCAACTTCGACAAGCTGTTCGGAACGCTGCCTTGCCAGCAACTGGGAGATGCGCTCTTTGTCGTCCAGGTATTCGGGACGATTCTGGACAGGCCGTGTCTCATGCAACTTGATCAGGTGCCAGCCAAAACTGGTTCTGACCGGCGAAGAGATATCACCCGGCTTAAGGGAGAATGCCGCTTCTTCGAAAGGTGAGACCATGACACCACGCCTGAACCAGCCTATGTCGCCCTGCGGAGTGCTCTGGTCATCCGTGAAACTGCGGGCAAGCTCCGCGAAATCTGCCCCGGCTTGCAGCAACTGGTGGAGCGAGTCGATCAGGGCCTTCGCTTCCTCCTCGGTTCGATTATTTTCAGGGGAGATCAGGATATGGGAGGCGTGGATTTCCTTCGTGTCCGACTTGTAAAAGTTGCGGATGTCGGCTTCCGGAATGACAGATGAGAGGATACGATCATTGTACAGCTTGGTGATCGCGGCACGTTCCAGCGCCTGATCATAATCAACCTGCACCGAGGGGTCCTGATCGTATCCGCGATGTCTGCCATCGATCACCTTGAGATGGCGGACAAGAATCTCGTCGAGGTAGGCTTCGTGGCTACTGATCGGTTCCGTCTCTGCAATGTCCGCACTTCCAAACCTTTTCGCTGCGAGGGACTTGTATTCAGCCAGCAGCACAGTGATGTCCTTGCCGACCTTCAGCACCGGTTGGGTACGCGGGTTGCTGCAAGCTGTAACGAACAGCACGGCTGTGATGGCGAGAAGCAGAAAACGGGAACGTGGACTCATCCCTGGCACAATGGCCTCCATGATGTTAAAACTTGTTCATCTGCTGTTTTTCGACTCTGCTGACTCTACTCATGCGTGGTGTATGTGGTTCCATTTCGCCTGGATTGAACCTCGAAAGGTAGTTTGTCGCCTGACCCGCCGCAAGGATGGAACGTCCGGATATGCCAAGGTGTGAGATGGACGGCGGATTATCGTGTGACGGGAACGTAAAGATCGGTAAGGGGTGAAACTCCCAATGGTACTGGCTGTGAGAGTGGTGTCATGCTATATTCTGGGAACGGGATTTTGTGAAACGAGTGTTGCACGCATTCCTTCCAAAGGAAAAGAGGTGATCAATGAACAGCTTTCGTGCCGTCCTGACCATTCTTGTGACCACACTGATGCTTGCGGTTGCGTTTCCTGGCGGGTCACAGGCGCAGGTCGCAGACAATGTCAACAGCCTTGAGATGCTGCAGCTGATTCATACGCCCACCGCAGGAGTGCTGAAGCAGGGGCAGTACCAGGTGGACTTGACTGCCTTTGGCAATGGCGGCACCCTCGGCGGAATCGGCATAGGCTTATTTAACCGGTTCATGTTCGGTGTTTCTTTTGGTGGGGAAGGTCTGATCGGCTATGGCGAGCCGAGGGGCAACAAGCTCCCCGGAGTGGTGGTTAAATATCGCCTGATCGAGGAGTCGATGTCTTTGCCCGCACTCACCCTGGGGTTCGACATGCAGGGGCACGGCAGCTGGTATGAGGGGAGTGATCGCTATCTCTTCAAATCGCCGGGTGGTTTTGTTGCAGCCTCACGGAACTGGGTCTCCAATTTCGGACGGTTCGGCGGTCATGCCGGGTTGAACTACAACACGATTGAAAACACCGATCAGCAGAGCTTCGATGCTTTCGCCGGGATCGATTTCAGCCTGAACGAACAGCTTGCGGTCATCGCTGAATATGATTTCGCCCTCGATGACAATAAGGAAGGGAGCGGGTTCGGCGTCGGCCCGCTCGGCTACTTGAACCTGGGCCTCCGGATGACCTTCGCCCAGTCGCTGGTCATCCAGGTGGATTTTATCGACGTTCTCAACAGCAGTGAAGCGACTCCTGGCATAGGACGTGAATTGAAGATTGTCTATGTCGAGACCTTCAGCTTCTGATCAGTGCGGTTGATGCAGGTGCTGTCGTGCTTTCCAACAGCCGTGCCGATCGACCTGAGGTGCACAGTCGCGGCGAGCGAGCTGCCACTTCGAGGTGATCCTGCCTGCCTGCCAGATAAGGGGCTGCCGCACAAATTCTTGTGAGGAGCCAATTTGTGAGGGACCTCCAGCGTATGCGAGGTTTTACCGGAGACAGGCTTTTTTCCGCGAGCATGGCCTTGATTTCATTGGCCATGCTCTTCGCTCCGGGGGATTGCCAATCTGCAATCGGTCTCGAGCCCTATCAGCCACGCTTCGGCTTTGGAGATGCCTGGTCGGTTGCGGTTGCTGGAACCGGGGTCGCACTCGACATCGGGCTGGTAGGGGGATACAGGAATCCTGCCGGATACCTCATGGATCGCAACGAGATCCACGGTGAAGGTTCCGCCTGGGGTACATTCTCGATCCAGAATCGTGTCGCTCCCCACGATATCTCCTTCGGGGCGGGTACGATTGGCTACCTGACTCGCTTCGCCTCGAGCAACTTAGCGCTTTTTTACCAATCACGCAGCCAGATAGACCGTGGCGCCAGCTATGGCGAATCGCGAGTCATTGACTCCCAGAACCTTGCCGAGATCGGCATCGGCTGGTCATTTCTGGTTACAGAGACCCTGGCTGGCGGTGTGACTCTCGCTACCCTGCGAGGTTCGGGATACACCGGCATACTGCTCGCCTCATCTGACCTCGACACGGTCTCCCTTCCGCATCTCTATCTGATGCGTCTCGGACTGCAGGAGCGATCGGGGGAGTGGAGATATGGAATCGTGCTCGAATCCCCCCTGATTGGGTCGCATACCTACGAACGACCGGTGAACATCGCACGGAAACGGGCTGAGGAGGTATTCAGCTACCGGGGCGCCTGGTCGGTCCAGGCCGGTATGGGACGTCAGAGCCAGGAGGGCCAGGGTTTCGAGATGGATATGATCGTGACCAATTCCGGTTTTGCACGACTCGGAGATAATCCAATCGCTCATCGAGAGTGGAGTTTTTCCGCGGGAGTGGCTGGCAGATTCAGGGTCGATGAAAACCTGCGATTGGCGAGTGGCGTGAGATGGACGATGAGTGAACCCGCTGATCGTCCTGCACTGATACTGGGCGCAGGCGGAGAATACACGCTCGGCCCGCAGCTTCTCCTGTTTGGGAGTGCAGGACTGTATCTTCCAACGAGTGAACAGGACAGGAATACCGCACTCGATGATGTGCGGCCCTGGATTGCCCGGGCCGGAGTCCTCTTCCATGAAAAACTGCAACCCTCGAAGTAAACACGCCGGAGGCGAGACGTGAAGCGAACTATCGATCTGCGGAGTGATACCGTCACCAGACCTGGTGACGCCATGCGTGAAGCGATGTATCGGGCTGAAGTGGGTGACGATGTCTTTGGTGAGGACCCCACTATCCGCCGCCTCGAGGAGCGAGTGGCAGAACTGCTCGGCAAGGAAGCCGCGCTCTTTGTTCCTTCGGGCACCATGAGCAACCAGATCGCGATCTCGATCCTGACCGAGGAGGGCGATGAGGTCTACTGTGAGGCGGGATCGCACATTTTCAATTACGAGGGTGGCGCACCGGCGTTCATCTCACGTGTTCAGCTCCACCCGATCCGTGGCGTACGTGGGGTTTTCAAGCGAGAACAGGTCGAGGAGGTGCTGCGCCCGGACAACAGTCATTTCGCACGTTCGAGCCTGATCGAGATCGAAAACACCGCCAATCGAGGTGGGGGAACGGTCTGGCCACTCGCTGAAATTCGCAGACTCTCCGAGCTGGCAAAAGAGCGCAACATGTCGGTTCATCTCGATGGAGCGCGTCTCTGGAATGCAGCAGTTGCAAGCGGCACCCCCGAGCATCAGTATGCGCAATATGCCGACACGGTCTCAGTCTGCTTCAGCAAAGGGCTTGGCGCACCTGTCGGAAGCGCCCTGGTCGCCAGCCGTGAGTTGATTGGACGTGGACACAGGTTGCGAAAAAAGCTGGGCGGGGGCATGCGTCAGGCCGGGATTATCGCTGCGGGGGCACTCTACGCAGTTGAACACAACAGGGCGCGGCTGGTCGAGGATCATCACCGTGCGAAGCGACTGGCGCAGGGGCTGAATACGATTCCTGGACTCGACGTCGATGTGGAGCATGTCGATACGAACATCGTGCTGCTCGATCTCAGCCGACGCGGGATCGACGCGGAGAGCTTCGCGGCGACGGTTCGTGAACATGGCCTGCTGGTTACCCTGGCAGGTCCCCAACGTGTTCGGCTGGTGACACACCTTGATGTCAACGATGGAGACATCGACGATGCTGTGAACATCGTGCGAGAGCTGTACGACGAATAGCAGGAGCTGACTCATGGAATTGAACAGGGATGACCATCCGTTTATCGACGATCTGAACGTTGGCGATTTCTTCGACAGTTATTATGTGCTTCGCTCGCTGCAGATGGGTACCACACGGGCGAATAAACCTTTCCTCATCCTCGAATTCACGGATCGCTCCGGCCAGATCAAGGGCAAGATGTGGGAGGATGCCGCCAGTGTCTACCAGGGGCTTGCCGCCGGTCAGATCGTCAAGGTGCGTGCCTCTGTGGAGGAGTACCAGGGAGCGGCCGGACTGAAGGTGATCAAAATTCGCGCGGTGGAACAGAGTGAAACGCAGGATTATTCACGATTTCTGCCAGTGAGTGGTCGCGATCCGGAGGAGGACTGGTCAGTGATCCGGGGGGCGGTGGGCAGGATCAAACATCCCGGGTTAAAAACCCTGCTGGATTCACTCCTGGATGACGATGAGTTCGTTGCCGCTTATCAGAGTGCGCCCGCCGGGAAGAAATGGCATCACGGTTACCTGGGAGGGCTGCTGGAGCACTCGGCATCCCTTGTCAAACTCGCGGCACGGTTGTGTGATCACTACCCGAAGCTCAACCGGGATCTTCTCATAGCCGGGGCGATCCTGCATGACGTGGGTAAGTTGTGGGAACTGCGTTACGACACGACCATCGACTACACAATCGTCGGCAGGCTGGAGGGGCATATCACCCTCGGTGCGCAATTCATCCAGAAACGTGCGGAAGGGATCGAAGGACTTGACGAGATGACGTTGGTCCAATTGAAGCACCTCATCTTGAGCCACCAGGGAGCCTATGAGTTTGCAGCTCCAGTTCTGCCGATGACTCGGGAGGCGTTCGTGCTCTACTTCCTCGATGAAATCGACAGCAAGCTTAATGCGATCGACCGTGAACTGGAGAAGGCGAAGGGCGGCGGCAATCCCTTCACAGATCACATTCGTCTCCTCGGCCGGATGCTGTTCAAGACAGACGACCTTGAATGACAGGTTAGTCGTCTTGTTCAGCTCCTCTTGAGCATTGGTGCAGGCATACAGCGGTCAAGTTCGCTACGAGGTGGGCATAGAGCGGTCTACAAGCGATCTTGACATCGAAATCTGCAGCAGACAACCACATAAATTCTTGCGAGCATCCGCTCGATTCTGACGAAGTCTGCTTACCTTTCTCTATCCCCCCTTGCTATCCGCGTTCGGAGAAACAATCACCGACCTTGTCAGGAAGGAGGAATGCCATGAAGCAGACCCCGCTGACACCCCGTACGCAGGCGCTCATTCGTGCCCAGCTCCACCAATGGCAAAAGATCGCCCTGTTGCCAGAGGAACAGAAGGCTTGTGATGAAAAAGTGCCCTTCATCACAATCTCACGGGAGTTCGGCTGTCCCGCCTATCCGCTGGCGGTTGACCTTGCTACGACTCTCAAGGCGCGCGGACTCACAAGCGGTATCCAGGTCTTCGACCGCAAGTTGATCGAGGAAATCAGCGAACGTGAAGATATTTCCGCAGATCTGATCAAAAGCCTTACATCACGCACACGGAATGAGCTTGAGGATTGGCTGGTTGGGTTGATGGCAGGGTCACCCTCTGAAATCAGCCTGTTCCGCAAACTTGCGCGAACCATCGCAGCGCTGGCGAATCGTGGGGATGTTATCCTTGTGGGACGAGGTGGTGTCCTGTTGACCAGGCATCTCCCCTGGGGAATTCATGTCCGGCTGGTTGCGCGGCGCGAATGGCGGGTCCGGTCCTTTCGTGAGCGGTTTCCCGACCGGGCGCAGGAGGCCAATGAGGCAACTATCGCACAGTATGACCAGGAGAAGGAAGCATTTGTGAACAAGTACTTGCAGGGAGATTTGACCGATCCACACCATTACGACCTCGTGCTGAATGCTGAACAGGTAGATCCGTCGCTGCAGGTTGACCTGATTGCCGCACTCTACGCGAAAAAAGTTGCGCTGCATATGCGACAGGGATAACACCCGGACGGCCCAGACAAGCAATCCTCAACTACGTTAACGGTGCATGAGCTGCCCACAATAGCGTGAATCGTCTATCGGATTGTTCCACACAGCCTGAGAACGGGTAGGGTTGACAGTTGCTGTTTTGGTGGAGATAGAACGACCCCGGTTCAGCATTGAACCGGGGTCGAATTGATCAAGACGCCACCGCTTAGAAATTGTCGCTATGGAACCTCAACAGTGGCTCGAGTCTTGCGAAATTCTGAGCGGTATGGTTCGCAAGGATGACACCTCCACCGATATTCGGCAGGTCACCGTATCCCGGATAGGCGTCGTTGATCTGGTGCCCGTTGCTGTTGTTCACAGTTGGCCCAATACCGAAGGCCAGCTGATAAGCACCGGCGAAGAAGGCATGTGAGAAGTTCATGCCGAGATCGTCATGCTCGCCCGCGTCAAGGTAGGTTTTAACGCCGGGAGGTGCGATGTTCACAGCTTGTGCTGCGAGTCGACTCACCGGGTCGAATTGCAGCCAGCGGTTCATGAAGACCGGGGCGTACACCGAACCATCGATGTCTATCGGCAGGTCGACACCAATCGGAGTGCCATTCGGCAAGGCAAGGATGGTTGTGGGTCCGGGATTTGTTGGGTCCGGGGTGGGGCTGAAAGCAGCCGCCATCGCAAACATGAACGAGGTAACCCTGCGTGCCGCGGTGGGGTACATCATGGCACGGTACTGTGTTGCATCCCCTGCCGGATTTTCCGCCAGGACCGCATCGTATCCAGTCTCGGCGAGCACAGTTGGGAGAATCATGGAAATGCCGGTGTAGCCATCGTCCGATGGGTCACCCGGGGTCAGTTGTCCACCGAGGAAGGATAGCGGCCCGGCGAGTGAGGAGATGCTGCTGAAGAGGCCCGGATTGTTCATCGCTATGCTCATCGCCCCGAACGCCCCCATGGAAGTTCCGCCAATCGCTCTTCCGGTGGCATCCGTGATCGTGTTGTAGTTGGCATCCACTTCGGCGATGATCCCCAGGATGTGCTGTTCGCTGTTGTTCACAGCCGGGTGATCAGGACTGTCCGTATAGAAGCTGCCACCGAGCATGTTTTTCCCGGAGGGGAAAACAATGATCATCGGATCGATCCGGCCCGCGGCGAGCAATTTATCCGCAACCAACGGTGTGTTGAACAACACTGTGAAGTAGTGTTCATTGCCGCCGAACCCATGAAGCAGGTAGAGCACTGGATAGCCTGCCGTACGGTTTTCATCATAACCCGGAGGCAGGTAGACCCCATAAGAGGCGCTCGATCCATCCGGATTCATCGCGGCGGCGAAGGCATCGGGGACGTAGGTCACCGTGCCGCGCTCAAGGGCGGCTGGTGCGGTGGGGAGGTCTGTCTCCTGTCCGCACCCTGCGATCAGCATCAGTCCGGGAATCAGGAGGATGCTGAGTAATGTCAGTTTTCGCATCATGATACTCCTCCTTTAGAACCGGTAGCTGAATTGAAGTCCGAAGGTGTCGACCTGCATCTTCCAATACCCGGGCAGGTTTTCGAGTACACCGTCAGCATCGTATTCCGCTTGCGATTGCCGTGTGTTTGTGAAGAGATGTTCCCAGTAGCCCTCGACAATCAGCTTTGATGAAATGTTGTACGCTGCACCGAAACTGACGCTGTGTTTCACGTTCACATCGGTGATCGTTGGGCGCAAACCGGCATCGGGGATGGCGGTCGGATCGTAGTAGTAACCGGCACGCAGCTTCAAACCCGATTCGGGCAGGATCGTGTATTCTCCACCGACGTTAAAACGGATGACATCTTCATAGTGCAATGCCATCTCGGTATCCTGTGCCGGCTGACCGAAGGGACCATCGCCGTCCGCTTCAACAGTGATCACATCCACCGCTCCCCAGTTGGTCCACATGGCATCGAAGCCGAGCACCAATCCCTTGAAGGGACGAAGGGCAAAGCCGATACCGGCCTCCTGGGGCAATGGGAAGTCCGCTATGGCGTCGGGCGAAGCCTCCTCCGTTCCACCGAGAAAACGGGGGTCATTGCCATTCGCAGCGGACAGAGCCGGATTGTAGGGAAGGTAGACTGTCTGGTTCATGTTCCCTTCGACACCGACAGTCACAGGACCCTTGTAAGAAACACCGACACTCAACATCTCGGTGATGTCATACAAGGCACCGACATTGAACCCGAATCCAATCCCTGATCCTTCAAGCTCACCAATCGCGTAAAAGTTCTGGTAGGGCATTGGCGCACCCGTCGGCACGAGCACGGGTGTCTGAAGGGAGAGCAGGGCATAAACGACCGATAGTCCGGCACCAACCTTCAACTTGTCAGTGGCCTGGTACCCGACCGAAGGATGGATGTCGATCACTTTCAGGTCGCTTTGCCAGTCCTTGTCAGGCCAGGGAACGGTATTGTTATACCCTGCGGGTGGCGCCACTGTCAGCTTTTCCCAGTCAGCGCCGATGGCGGTCGGGGCGAAAAGGGAAAAGCCGAAGGTCATTTTTTCGCTGTGACGGTAAGTCATGGCGAATGCCCCGGCGGGGAATCCCGCCTGGCGTGTGGAAATCTCTCTGCTGTTACGATAGAACTCGTAACCAGAAAGCTGGCCAGGCACCTTTGGAGTCACCCAGACCACCGGGTAAAGGCTTTTCACTTCGAGGTAAACGATGGACTCCTGCCCTGCCAAACCGGCGGGATTCCAGTACATGGCACTCCAATCGTCGGAAATGCCGCGAAATGCTCCGGACATGGCCAACGCTTTCGCGCCTACCCCCGCCAGATTGTACCCGGCAGCCTGGACAAGTCCGACGGGTAGCAACAGCAATACGATGGCGAGAGTGATGATGGTGTGTCTCGAAACCTTCAAAGTACCCCCTCCTTTGTTCGAAGATGTTACGGGAACATCTCCACTCTTCCGAAACGGCGATTACCTGATTTTCGCTAAGATGAGGTTTGAATCCGGTTAATCCAAGATGAGGCTCAGTTTTGGAGAACAATCTGGCGAATATACTGGAGCCGGTAAGGGAGGCTAAACCATGTAAATTCAAGTAATAAAAATTACAGTATTACATGTAATGAACTTACGATGCCACTTCTTTGAAGGATTTCGAGTTGGCATTTGTCAGCATGATTCCGGACCCTGGAGGCACCGCGATCTTTGCACGTAACACCCCGGACACACCTTTCGCGTCCGCATGATGACCGAGGGCGAGGGCAATCCAATCGCCGGGAGGCAGTGTGAAGAGGCTTTCCTGGGTCGGTGATGCGTTTGCGAGCAGCAGGATTTCATCCCCGGGAACACGAAGCAGGATCCCGATTGACCGGACCTGGTTTCCCTTCAGGATCTGTGTGTTTTCCCGCCTGGCGACACGAAGTGCATGGTGAAGGGATCGAATTCGGAACAGTTCGGACACATATTCAATCAGAGCGGCACGGGAGGATTCCTTCAATTCATCCCACTGAATCCAATTAGTGCGATTGTCGCGATTGTAACTGTCGTGGTCAATTTTTCCGGCACGTTTATCGTTAATGTTTTCCAGGCTGACCCATTTCGTCCGCCCCCATTCATCTCCCTGGTGCAGCATGATCGTCCCGCGTGAAGTCAGCAGGAGAAGAAATGCAAGCCGAAGCAGTCCGAGAGTCTGATCGGAGGTGGGGACATCCGCTTTATCAAGGAATGTTTCATCCGGATCGATGTCCCTCAGGGCGATCCTGATGAAGTCACCCAAAGTGTAGCCATCATGGCAGGCGAGGTAATTGACCGACTGCGCTTCATCGTGGAAAGGTCCGCCTTCTTCGAAGCGGTCTCCGGTCAGCAGATGATGAATATCCGGGTTGCCACGGTTGAACAGCCAGGTTCCCGAATGCACCGGCTCAAACCCTCGAATTCCGTCCCGATGACGGTCGTTCCAGCACGCCCAACCGAGACGGGTGAAGCGTGATTTGTCGTACTTCCTGCCCCAGGGTTCGGCAATCAGGTGTACGTCAGGATAGATCGCTCGCAATTCCGAGCTGATGAGCTGGAGTGTGCCTTCGTCGATCAGCCCCGCGAGGTCGAAACGGAAACCATCGATTCCGTAAAAGTTCATCCAATGCTTCAGGGATTCCACGATCATTCGGCGAATCATCGGCCGTTCAGTCGCCAGATCATTGCCGCATCCGCTGAAACTGTGCCGTGTGCCATCACCGTTAAAACGCAGGCTGTATTGGGGGTCGATCTGCCGAAGTGGGTTTTCGCCGTAGTTCGCTACATGGTTGTAAACCACATCGAGGATGACCGCGAAGCCTGCCTGATGTAATCCTTCCACCATCGCTCGAAGTTCGAGCACCTGCCGGCCATCCACGCCGATCCAGCCCTCACGCTGGCCACGACCCCCACGTGACGCATAGCGCGCTTCAGGCGCGAAGTAGCAGGAGGGCATGTATCCCCAGTGGTTGGTTGCGAGCGGGTTCCAGCCACTACGATTGCCGGATGGGTCGTAGGGTGGCTCTTCGTAGTCGTAATCCTGGAGCGGCAGCCACTCGATCGTGTTGGGCCGGAGGCGGCGGACATAGTCGAGAAACCCGCCCGCCACGGGGTGAATGATTCCGGGGTAGGAGCCACGACACTCCTGGGGAATGACATCGGAGAGGATCGTCGAATCACGCAGGTGCGCTTCGTAGATCATCAGGTCCCGGGGAGCGACGCTTCGGTGTGGAAGCGGCGGCAGAGATTGAGTTTCTGGACTTAGGACAAGGGTGAGTGATGGCCGGGGGAAGGCACTCTGCTTCGTAATTGCCAGGCTGTACGGGTCCGCGAAAACGATCGAATCGCAGCCCGGTTCACTGACCCGGGAGTTGACACGGTAGCCGTAAAACATGCCCGGCTTGATTTTGTCGGTCTCCACACTCCAGCACCCGGTGTGGAACTCTTCTGTCATGGCTATCTGATGAAACGGTTCCTCACCCGGAAGTTGATGGATGAACAGCTCGACCTGTGTGGCGCGTGGCGCGAAGAATCGTACCCGTGCTCCATCCCTGCACCAGGTCAGGCCCATTTGTCCAGGGCTTGCAAGGCGGTCGAGGATGCCATCCGGCATGATTGGGATGTCCGTTCCGTCCCGGAGTGTCAGCCGATAGGGCTGCTTACGGTCAAATGGTCCTCCGAAAAGGGAAATGCGTCTTGGGCTATCCTGACGAATGGCATTGAGCTTCGTGTCGGGAGATATGCTGAACATTTCGACTGCCGGGAAGGAGAGCAGAGGTTGGTCGAACAGGACAACAATTCGATCTACCGCGTCAAGTGAGGCACGACTGATGCCGGGGAGTTGTGTGGTGCCTTTCCTGACCATTTCCGAAACATTCCGAAGGTTGGTTGTTTCCGAAGGAATGCGAAGAAGGTAGAACTCAGGAAGCCGCTGTAGCAATACGGTCGTTGTTGCCGGGATGGCAGGTTTCCTCAAACTGTGAATCTTTGGGGCTCAAGTTCATGTGGGTGGGTGTTCCTCTTTGCTGGCAACAGGAGCCTGGACATTGTACCTTAAGCAATCGTTTTGCTTATCCTGGCAGGCAACCCCGTTCAATCCACACGGATGAAGGCAGCATGAACAAACCCATCCTGCAGCGTCTTCGCCGAAACTGGCAAGTGAAGCTGTATATGTTCCTGCTCGCGATCCTTCTCTGGTTTTTTGTTGTCACCAACCAGACGTTTGAAACCGGTCTCGAGGTGCCTCTCGATATCATCGACATGAAACCGAACAAAATCCTCGTGTCGGATATTCCGAAGACCATTTCAGTTCGTTTCAGCGGTCCCGGGAAAGACCTGCTGGTGATGAAATATATTCAACCTGCAAAATTGGAGTTGGATATCCATACGATCAATTATTTCTATGACTATCCCATTATCCCCGATTTTGTTGTCGTACCACCTGGATTGACCATACAGCCACTCTATATCATCGGGCCTGATACAGTCAACATTCGGCTTGAAGATCAGCTGACTGTGCGTTTGCCTGTCCGGCCACGAGTCGAGATTCAGCCAGAGCCGGGCTACATCCTCAGCCGCCCTGTATCGACCGCACCGGAGAGTGTGACGGTATCCGGCGCTCAAAGCCGGGTACGCAGGCTGCGTTGGGTCGAAACCGAGGAGCGCATCTTTGTCGGGCTGAAAAACTCAGTCGAACAGGATGTTCCGCTTGTAAACCCCGATCAGCGCATGCGTGTGACACCAATGTATGTTCGTTCCCAAATCCTGATTGACAAACTTGGTGAGCGACTGATCCAGCGGGTGCCGGTCACACCATTGAATGTCCCGGCAGGCCGGCTGGTTGAACTCGAGCCATCGACCATCGATCTACGTGTGCAGGGTCCGTCACAGAGGCTTGCGCAGCTGACCCAGGACTCGCTTGCAGCGGTGATTGATCTTTCGCAATGGCAGGCAAACGAGCGCGACTATGAGCCGCGCATTACACTCCCCAACGGTATTGATCTTGTCGATATCCGCCCCGACCTGATCCGGGTACGCATCGAACACCAGGGGGGACTCTGATGTCGTTCCGAGTTCTTGGCATCGAAACTTCCTGCGATGAAACTGCTGTTGCGCTGCTGGAGGATGGCAAGCTCATCTCGAACCGGGTGGCGACTCAGGAAGTCCATGCTCGCTGGGGCGGGGTGGTGCCGGAGCTCGCCAGCCGTTTGCATCAGAAAACCCTCGCGCGGATGGTTGACGAGTCCCTGCGGGATGCAGGGTGGAAGATCTCAGACTTGCAGGGGATCGCCGCGACACGTGGCCCGGGCCTGATCGGTGCATTGCTGGTGGGTTTCAGCTACGCTAAGGGGTTGGCGGTCGCCTTCGGCATCCCGCTTGTCGGTGTGAATCACCTCGAAGGGCATCTCTTCGCTGTGGAAGCTGCAGGAGAGAGACTTCCCATGCCCTGCCTCGGACTACTGGTGAGCGGTGGCCACACGGAGCTGTTTCGGATCGAGGGATTCGGTCGTTACACATTACTCGGTGCGACTCTTGACGACGCCGCCGGGGAGGCATTTGACAAGGTCGGTGGCCTTCTGGGAATCCCCTACCCGGCGGGAGCACAACTTTCCATGCTTGCCCGGGAGGGCAACCCGGCACATTACCCCTTCGCAGTTGCACAAACCGCTTCCCCTTTCGATTTCAGTTTTTCCGGACTGAAAAGTGCTGCGATGCGCGAAATCAGACGACTCACTGAACTTGGGGAGGATGGTTGGCGGGAGGATATTGCCGCCTCTTTCCAGGATGCCGTGGTTGTGCAGCTCGCCTTGCGAATGGACCGGGCACTGGAAAATGAGAGCTACCGAAGCGTTATGGTCGGTGGGGGAGTCGCTGCAAATCAAGCACTTAGAAAACGACTTGCCTCGCTTGCGGAACGACACGGTGTGGAACTCTGTGTTCCGCCAATTGACTATTGCACGGACAATGCGGCCATGATCGCCTACGTTGGGTACCGCAAACTGATTGAAAATGCGGGAGACAGCCTTGAACTGGAAGCCGATCCGAATCTCGGCCTGATCGCGGACACGGTTCGCTGATGTCGCCTTTACTCACCATCTCTCTCCAAACCTCGCTTTCCCTGTGGATTGTAGTGCCGGTTGGGATCGCGATCCTTGTTTTCGCTGCCTGGAGTTACCGTTACACCCGTCCGCCTCTCCCTCGTGCGGGACGGATTGTCCTCGCCATTCTTCGTGGTCTGGCATTGCTGATGGTTTGGCTCCTGATTGTTCAATTTGCAGTTTTCTGGCAAGTGGAACGACCGATCCGAACCCGAATCGCGGTCCTCGTGGATCGAAGCGAGTCCATGTCTTACGTGGATGGCATCGGTGATCGGGATGTGATCACCAGGCGGCTGATACGGGAAATCGAGCAGACTGGGCAGGGTGGTCAAATCGACTGGCAATGGTACGGTTTCTCCGACCGAGTGGAGAAGCTGCCAGGCTCGACCCTGTCCCCGGCGGAGGGCGCGGTTACTGACCTGGAACAGGCATTGCGCCATTTAGCGACTCGTCCCGGTCAATCCTTCGATCTACTTCTGCTGGTCAGCGACGGCGCAGTGAATCGTGGCGGTCCACCCTCCTCGGCAGCGCAAGCGTTGGGAGTGCCGATCTACACAGTCGCGGTGGGCGATTCTCTCCCGGTGAAGGATCTGGTTTTCACGTCACTCGTTCCGCCGGTGGGTGGATACGTGGGCGAGCCGAAAACACTCAGCACAACCTTCCGTGCGACCGGACTGGATGGAGCGGTTTCGCAGATTCGCCTGACGAGCGAATCGGGGGAAGTCATCGAATCCAGGTCGATCCGGATCGAGGGCGACTGGGTGGAGCATACGATCGACTTCGCTGTAACGCCAGGCCAGGCGGGGATCAACACCTGGCGTGTGGAAGTGCTGCCCTCCCCTGGCGAGGTCGACACCAGCAACAACCGCCGTCAGGCAGTGGTCTCGGTCGCGGAACGGCGTCGATCTGTCCTGCTCCTGGCCGGGGTTCCGGACCCCGATGCAGCAACACTTGCCCGTGCTCTCGAGCTGGACGACGACACTGAACTGACCGTTGTCATCGGGGATGGGATCCGGAACGGTGCTGTCAGAGGCAAATTTGAGATGCTGTCTGACCTCTCCCGCTTTGACGCTGTGATCGTTATTGCGACCCGGACCTGGGGGCAGAACAGCCGCCAGGCGCTAAAACGGATCATCGATACGTCCATGCCTATGATGATCCTCACCGGGGCTGAGCCGGATCAAGCGGTGCTGAGATTGCTTGGCTCACGGATCGGCGGGGAGCTTGTCAGGGCGGAACAGGCGCAGGCGAGAGCTTTTCCGTCCCACGCACACCCGATCTTGACTGAGGCGGGGGAGTGGTACCGGGGTCCTGTGATTCTGCCGCCTCTTGACCTCCCGTCGATCTCTGTCCGGGCATCCGATGTGGTGGCCACGAGTGAACCCAACGGCCAGGGACGAGTGCTTTTAGCCCAGGCCTCCTCACCCCGAACCCTGACCTGGGTTGCGGGTGGGTTGTGGCGTTGGGACCTGGGGCAGCGTGTCGAGGACCCCTCCGGACGTGAATTTGGCTCCCTGCTGGATCGTATCCTGCGATTCCTCATCACCCCGGAGTCGGAGGACCAGGTGCAGCTTGCGGCGGATCAAATGCTCCTCACGGCTGGCGAGGATGCCGTGCTCACCCTGCGCGTCCTGAACGCAGCACGACGTCCTTTGGATGAAGCGACCATCCGTGCGAAAGTCTCGAAAGGCGGGGAGGAGCAACCGATCGATTTTCGACCGCTCGGGCAGGGACGTTACCAGGCCGTGGTCGCACCCTTCGGTGCGGGCCATTTTGAAGCGGAAGCCCTGGTCACCATTGGCAATGAAACCCATTCACGATCTGTTGAATATGTGGTCGATCCTTTCAACCTGGAGGCGGCGGAGCGAAGGATGCGTCCAGACCGGTTGCGTTCGCTCGCAAAGGTTACAGGAGGTCAGTTCCTGCTGCCAGAACAAGTGGAGGAACTGGATCGTCTCCTGCCACTGGAAGAGGGATTTGAGATCGTACAGGGGAAGTGGCGTCCCTTCGGGCTGTGGCTTACCTTGTTGCTGATCGCAGGGTTGCTCGCCGCTGAGTGGTTGGTACGCACGAGAACGGGGATGGTGTAAAGGGAGCAATTACGCCTGTCGAGTGCCGTATTGAACCTTTTAATCGTGCGGCCCCGTAACGATACTTTTTCAGAACACGATCTGACTACCTGAGACACTGCAGCATCTGCTGGATGAAAAGGACCTTCATGAGTGAAAAGCTGAGTCGGCTGAGGGAACTGAAGAGCACCGCGTTGCTTGGTGGCGGTGAGAAACGGATAGAGGCGCAGCACGCCAAGGGGAAGCTCACCGCGCGTGAACGGATCGATCTTCTCCTCGATTCAGGCAGCTTCGAAGAAGTCGACATGCTTGTCAAGCCACGCAAGCCGGACAGCGGTTTTCATCAGACCGAGTACCTTGGCGATGGTGTGGTGACCGGGTACGGACGGATCGACGGTCGAATTGTCTTTGTCTACTCGCAGGATTTTGGTGTGATCGGGGGGACCCTCTCCGAGGCGCATGGAGCCAAGATCTGCAAGATCATGGACATGGCGATGAAGGTCGGCTCTCCTGTGATTGGCTTGAACGATTCGGGAGGGGCACGTGTCCAGGAGGGTGTGGTCAGTCTCGGCGCATATGCGGACATTTTTCTGCGCAACACTCTCGCAAGCGGTGTCGTTCCCCAGCTCTCAGCCATCATGGGGCCCTGCGCGGGCGGCGCGGTGTATAGCCCGGCGATCACGGACTTTGTTGTGATGACACGCGGAACTTCCTACATGTTCGTGACCGGGCCGAAGGTGGTAAAAACGGTTACCCATGAAGAGGTGAGCAGTGAGGAACTCGGTGGGGCGGATACCCACGCCGCAAAATCCGGTGTCGCCCATTTCGCCTGTGACGATGAAATGGAGACCCTGCGTACCTTGCGGCGTCTCATCTCCTTCATTCCACAGAACAACCTGGAGGACCCGCCCCGACAACCGAATGAAGACCCTGCCCATCGTATGGACCCCGAACTGAACGAGATCGTACCGGACAATCCTAACAAACCCTACGACATGAAGCAGTTGATCCGGCGTGTTGTCGACAACGGGGACCTTCTCGAAGTACACGCAGGCTTCGCAGAGAATATCATTGTCGGCTTCGCCCATCTCGGTGGCAGGTCAGTGGGGATCATCGCCAACCAACCATCGGTACTCGCTGGGGTTCTCGATATCAATTCCAGCCGGAAGGGGGCGCGTTTTATCCGTTTCTGCGATGCCTTCAACATCCCCATCATCACCTTCGAAGATGTGCCGGGCTTTCTGCCGGGTACAGACCAGGAGTGGAATGGTATCATCTCCAACGGCGCCAAGCTGCTCTACGCTTACAGCGAAGCTACGGTTCCCAAGATCACGGTAATCACTCGCAAAGCCTATGGCGGCGCTTACGATGTGATGAATTCAAAACACATTCGGGGCGATCTGAACTATGCCTGGCCCTCTGCGGAAATCGCCGTGATGGGGGCGGAAGGTGCGGTGGAAATCGTCTTCCGCAAGGAGATCATGGAGATCGAGGACCCCGACGAGCAGGCGAAGAAGATCGCCGAATACATTCAGGAGTACCGTGACCGTTTCGCCAATCCCTACATCGCAGCGGCGCGAGGGTATGTGGATGAGGTGATCGAACCTGACCAGACACGTCCCAAGCTGATCAATGCGCTCGCTATGCTCGACAGCAAGGTCGATTCCAATCCGAAGAAGAAGCACGGCAACATCCCCCTCTAAGACAAGCGCTACAGATGAGCGGTTGATTGGAGTGAAATCAGGGCTGGCTGGCCTCCCGAATGGGACCATTTGCAGTGACATTCATCGGTGTTGACTGCAGGTTGTCAGGTGAGAAATTTGTCAAATTCTGCCTTCGAAGAGATTGATTCAGGCTGATCGTGGGGGCAATGCGAAATGGATGCCGACGAGAAGCAGACGCCATTCATTCCCGCAAGTATCACCCCTATATACAGTAATAATCGGTAATTCAGTCTGACTACAATTCGCACTCACACCCCACATTTACTGCGAATACGGCAGGTCAATCTTCTAATTGTCGATCCAACTTGATACCACTCACCCTCCTTTCCTCGCACCATTCGACAAACACCAAAAACACGAAATGCTGTAATACCGTTCCATACAAGGAGATACGGAAGAATAGTAAAACATACTGGACAGTATAAGTATTTCTGATTTCGAATTCGGCACGAGAAAGTCGGTTCAAGCCAAGAATATGGGATATTTTTGCCTACCCTAAGACTGCTTCTCATTTCCTCATGTTTTTTCTTCGGTCTGTGGCTGAAACTGAAGGTATAATAAGCAGATCGGGGAACCTGCCGTATAGTCCGATGCGAAGTCGGGATATAATTGCCGGTTTCGCAGAAATCTGCGATAGGTAAAGTTTTCCTCCAGACAATATTTCTCCTGATGCAAAAGGCTTCGATCAGGGGATCGAAGCCTTGGGGAATGATGCTGAAAACTGTGATGGGTGTCACACCTATTCGGGGAAGCTATCGCAGACATGACCCACGAGCGCGAGGCTGGGGTCGAGGGTACCCTTACCTTCCTCCCAATCGGCCGGTGCTGCTTTACCGTTATTATTATAGACGTACTGGCATGCGTCGATCTGACGCATCAGTTCGCGGGCACTCCGTCCGACGCTCGGTGAGGTGATCATGACGGACTGCAGGGTGCCATTCGGGTCGATGATAAATGTACCCCGATTGTCAAGTGCGCTTGTCTCATCGTAGACCCCGTAGGCTTGGCCGATCCGTCCGGCAGCGTCGAAAACCATCGGGAAAGGCAGGCCGCCATCGATGGCTTTCGACAGTTCGACCTCATTCCACATTTTGTGCGTGAAGTGCGTGTCGGTGCTGATCGCAAGCACTTCGACACCCTTCTGTTTCAGTTCCTGGTAATGCTTCGCAACCGACACCAGTTCCGTTGGGCAGACAAAGGTGAAATCGGCGGGGTAGAACATCAGGATAACCCAGGACCCCCGAAAATCACTGAGTTTCACCCGTCTGAAGTCATCCGCGTCCCGGACATAGGCCATTTCGTTGAATTCCGGAGCTGGCTGGTTCACCATCAACATCGACTCTTTCCTCCTTTGCATCAAGGTTGTTCCTTTCGCACGTTGTATAGCCTCTTTCGTGCGATACTTGTACCGGAAAATGTAGGCTAACCTCTACCGGGCCTCAACCATTAACAGGCAGGGAAAGAGCGGCGTGGACTCAGCGATGTGAATCGGCGTAGAGGGCGAGAACATCCCGATGATCAAAGGCGATTTCAGCAGGGAGGCGATCGAGCGAGAAGACCTCTGCGTGCGCGGCATCATCACCTGCAGCGAGGGTCCCCTGACCATCTGCCGTGTAGACAACTGTCACTGTGTGGAAGCGCGGGTCACGTCCGGGATCGGAACGGACGGTCAGCAGTTCGAGGTTCACCAGCTGCAATCCGGTTTCTTCTTCGAGTTCACGGTGAGCTGTGTTTTCAGCACTCTCGCCGTACTCCATGAACCCGCCGGGAATCGCCCAGCCAAAGGGAGGATTCTTCCGATCAACAAGGACAATCCCCTGTTTGTACCGGACGATTACATCCACGGTCGGGAAGGGATTTCGGTAGCGAGTGATCTCTTTGCCGCAGTGCGGGCAGACAAGATGTGTGGGAAGATTGGCCATTGATCGTTCCTTCGGGTGCAATCGAGCAGTGCGGTTCGACAGGAATCGGACCGAGGAGGTGGGGGGCTAAGGCTTCAACCTGCTTTCGACCAGATCGATGATCTCTTCCTCTGAGGGGAACCGGCCCACAGAGCGTTTGGAAAACAGCAGTTTATCATTGTACCGGACATCAAATATCCCGGAGCTGCCTTTCACAAAGGTGACCGTGCAGTCCGGGTAGCGCTCTTTCAGGATGTCCGCCAGCCTGGCGGCACGAGGAAAGTAGTTTCAAACGACACAATACTCGATCTGGACCTGCATTTCATGGAATCCGTGTGTACGCGCCTACTTGTCGTCCTCATTGAGAGGAACCTGCAGGGCTTCCTTGATCTTTCTTCCGGGGCGGAAGTGGGTCTTCCGGCGTGCTGGAATGTAGATCTCCTGACCCGGTTTGCGAGGATTTCGGGCCTTCGGTTTCGGAGCGGTGTTCTTCACCTGGAGCACTCCGAAATCGCGAATTTCGATCCTGCATTCGCCGGGGCTGTTGACAATCATTTCACGCAAAGTACTAAATGTTGCATCCACAATGGGAGCAACGACTCTCGGGTCATATCCGGTGGCGTGGGCGGTAAGCTCCACAACATCTCGTTTGATATACGTTTTGGGTCTGGAACTCATGTGTGTCCTCGGTAAGGTTTAGGCTTGACGAACTTTGGCCCTTAATCTAACCGGAAGCATAAGCCTTGTAAAGTGAAGGACCTCGGTTTGCAGAGAAAACAGCTCCACAGGGCGGAGAGGCAGATTTGGGAGTGCCAGCCAACTGCCCTTACTTTTGCCGCGTTAACCATATGAGGCAGGCATGACAGGGATTCCCCTTTATCTGTTCGAAGACCCGGGGTGGCGGCGGTTTGGTCCGATCTGTTCAGTTCGTCCCACCTGGGAGTTGCGTCTCGGGTTGGAGACACTCGCGGAAAGGATTGCACGGCGGCTTGACCTGGAACCAGCCGGGTATTTCCCCCGACAGGCGCTCCTTCCCTTGGTGCGCGAGGCGGCAGGCGATCCACGGATCAGCCAACTTCCGGAAAAGGGGGATGTATTCCTGGTGAATGGTCGCACCGCCGGGATAGTTCCGATCGAAGGTCTTGACCCCGCCTGCCCCTGGTCACTTTGGACCGATGGTCCCGATGTGGTCGCGGCGAAATTGCCCGCTCGTGTCGCTCAGCGCTGGTTGTCGCACCCGACGATCGACCCGGAAGAGTACTCCGCCCGCCGTCTGCTTGCCATCTGGGGTCAGGAAAAGACGGCGCCATCCGTACAGATTTACGAGTCCCGCGACTCGCTGGTTTTCTGGCCCTGGGATTTGTTGGGACGACAGGCTGAGGCGATCTCCGCCTCCCTGCGTAGGGTGGGGGATGGCTCCCTCGAAGGAGAAGTGCATCATCGTGTGATCCTTGTCGAGGAGAGCCGTACCCATGTTTCGGCTGGAGCTGTGGTCGACGCGGGGGCAATCATCGATGCTTCCCGTGGTCCGGTGATTATTGGAGAAAATGCACACATCCAGCCAGGGGCGATCTTGATCGGTCCGGTTGTGATCGGTGCGCACACCCTCGTGAAAGCTGGAGCGAAAATCCACGGCCCGGTGGTTACTGGTCCCTGGTGTAAAATCGGCGGCGAAATCGAGGAGACTCTCTTTCTCGGGTACGCCAACAAGCAGCATGAAGGATTCCTGGGGCACGCCATCATTGGAGAGTGGGTCAATCTTGGGGCGGACACAAATAATAGCGATTTGAAGAACAACTATTCGCAGGTCAGTATCGTGATAGACGGCGAGACGATAGACACGGGCAGGACCTTTTTCGGTTGCCTGCTCGGAGATCACGTAAAAACCGCGATCAATACTCAGCTGAATACGGGCACTGTCGTCGGGATCGGTTCAAACCTTTTCGGCGCAGGATTTCCACCAAAATCGATCGGCGCTTTTCGTTGGGGGGGGGCAGAGGGTTTCGAGTACTACTCATTTGACAAATTCATCGAAACAGCACGTGTCGTGATGGAACGAAGAGGACGATCGCTGACTCCGGCAATGACCTCACTTCTGCGCGCACTGCATCAGGAGGCCGTCAACGGTCTTCTCTGACAGCCAGGGCCCGATTGCCGAGGCGATTATTATTCGTGCCGAACTGCCGAGTGAAGTCTCGTGAAGGCGGGTGGATTCATTTGGTTCTGCGGAGGTGGATCGGGATATTAGGCGAAGCAAACAGTGTCGACACCGTTGTGACGAACCGAACTCCGATCTCTTGCCGACAGGAATCCCATGACTCGTTCCATCTTCCTTTTTGTCGTCATCCTCTTTCTCGCAGCCCTTGAACCTTTCGCCCTGACTGTCCACGCCTCACCTGATCCCACGCGATCGACATTCACGATAGACATGCGCCATCCGGAAAACCGCATGTTTCAGGTGACTGCGACCTTTCCCGGACGACCGGATTCGAGTACGGTGCTTCGTCTGCCTGTTTGGTCTCCCGGATCCTACCTGATTCGTGAGTATGCGAAAAACATCCCGCGAGTTGAAGCACAGGATGCAAACGGAACGCTTCTGCGAGTGGAAAAAACCGCCAAGGATCGGTGGGATGTTGAGCATGAGCCGGGTGCAACAATCGTCGTCAGCTACCAGGTGTACGGCGGCGAGCTGACCGTCCGCACGCCATACCTCACCAGCAATCGCGCCTCCTGGCAGCACACCTCTCTTTTTGTTTCACCGGTGGATGATTGGGATGCGCGGTTCGCCATCGAAGTACTGCTTCCGGAGGGCTGGGAGGCGGATATGCTGCTTGACCGTGACCCGGCCTCCGCGAACCGTTGGCGCGGCGAGGGATTGCGACAGTTCTACGATACTGTCGGGATTGCCGGTCCGCTTGTTACCTGGGAATTTGAGGTGGGTGGCAGGCCGCATCGGCTGGTTTTTGACGGAGTGGGCAATTATGACCGTGAGACCCTGCTCCCCCTGGTGATTGCCACTCTCGAAGAAGGCGAACAGCTTTTCCGCGGCGAGGAGCCGATGCTCGAGGATGGCACCTCACCTGCTTTGCCCTTACCGGAATACGCTATCCTGGTCAGCCTCGGCGATGGAGGAGGCGGGCTTGAACATGATCGCGGCACCCACCTCACCTGGTACCGATGGGGCTTTGCTACCGAGAAGGATCGGATCCGTTTCACAACCCTCTGTGCCCATGAGTATTTCCACCTTTGGAATGTGCGCAGGATCGCGCCGGAGCCATTGGTCGATCCCGATTATCAGGCGGAGAATTACGTCCGAAGCCTCTTCGAGGTGGAAGGTGTTGCGAGCTATTACGACATCCTGCTGCCAGGACGAGCTTTGGCGCGGCTTGGATCGGAGGAAGGACGGAAGGTATTCCTCGAGTTATTTGAGCGGGAGGTCCGCCAGCACCTTGAAACTCCGGGACGTCGTGTCCAAACCCTGCGTGAATCCAGTTTCGACACCTGGATCAAGTTCTACCGGAAAGATGAGAACAGCGCCAACACGACAATCAGTTATTACCGAAAAGGGTGTCTGGTTGCCTTCATGATGGATTCCCACATCCGTGAACAGACAAACGATTCACACGACCTGGATGATGTCTGGCGTGAACTCTGGCGAGTCTATCGCACGGAAGGAGTAGGGTATGACGACTACAGTGGAATGCAGGATGCTGCCCTTCACGCGACAGGAGTTGATCTGAGCGGGATGTATGAGCGTTATGTGTATGGCCTTGAACCCCTCCCACTGGAGCAATGGGTCAACAGGGTCGGGCTTGAGTTGGGCAGTCCTGACAGCGTGGCATGGTTGGGAGCAAAGCTGCGGCATAGCGGAAGCCGTATCTACCTTGAAACGGTGTTCTCCGGTGGCCCGGCGGACGCGGCAGGGCTAAGCAATGGTGATGAGCTGCTGGCGATCGACGGCTGGCGTGTCGCCGGGGCGGGCGCGAACAAGGTTGAGAGCCTGGAGGATCGCATGAGTGCGCTGCGACCCGGACAGAGTGTTGCTGTAACCGTTTCCCGGGAGGGGAAGCTGCTTGAGACAACCCTCCTGCTGAGTGCGAATGAGGCGACACGCTCGCTTCGATACATGGAGACGCCCACCGGGAAGCAAGCGGAGGCATTCCGAGCCTGGTGCGGGTTCACGCATCCAAATGCGGAGTGACCCTCGGGGCAGGTGACACTGCTGATCGGTACGAGTACTTCGCAGCGCGGGACCGCCTGAACTTTTCGTATACTGTTCCCCAACTGATTCCGAGGGTTGCGGGGGCTGGCGATCACCAAAGGCGGTTCGCTTGTGTGGACTGCCGGACAGGTCGAGATCACCTGATCAGGTGGGTGGGACAACCCTGCACAGCATGATGGGGAGGATGGGGTGAAGGCCAAATCGACACGGTTGACTGCGTGGATCCTGATCGGCCTCGGCGCTGGTGTCGTGGTCGGCTTGCTGCAATACCTGCTATTGCCAGCCTCATTGAATGAGGGGCTGATCAAGTACGTGCACGATCCAATTGGACGGATTTTCCTGAATGGCATTCGCCTGCTGGTCGTGCCGCTTGTGCTTGTCTCCCTGACGCTCGGCACCGCAGGAATTGGCAACCTGAGCAAGCTCGGCAGGATCGGCGGCAAGACGGTTGGGATTTACCTCTCGACGACCGCTATCGCGATAACGATTGGATTCAGCCTCGCCTTCCTCGTGCAACCCGGCTCCCTGTTGAACATCCCTGTGGAGAATGGGTTCGAGGCGAGCGAACCGCCCTTCATTATTGACATTCTGGTCGACATCGTGCCGGTCAACCCCTTTGCATCCATGGCAAATGGCTCCATGCTGCAGATCATCTTTTTTGCGATCCTGTCAGGGCTGGCCCTGGCATCGGTGGGAGAAAAGGCGCGGCCCGTGCTTCGCGGGTTGGAGGCGGTCGATGCCGTGATTCAGAAAATGGTCGAAATGATCATGCTCTTCGCGCCCATCGGTGTTTTCGGCCTGCTGGCCAAGGTCATCGCCGGGCAGGGACTGGCGGTGTTTGTCCCACTTCTGAAGTACATGCTGACCATTATCGGCGCATTGCTACTGCATGCTTTTGTCACCTATCCGGCCTATCTATCGCTGTTCGCGCGGCTGAACCCCCTCCAGTTTTACAAGAATATCTACCCGGCGATGGTTGTCGCCTTCTCGACCAGCTCCTCCAATGCTGCCTTGCCAGTTACGATGAACGTGGCGCAGGAAAGGCTCGGCTCGAAGGAGTCGGTCCACGCGTTTACCCTGCCCCTCGGCGCGACGATCAACATGGATGGCACAGCGATCATGCAGGGTGTCGCAACAGTTTTTATCGCCAATGTCTATGGGATCGATCTGACCCTGATCGACTTCCTGCAGGTGGTGCTGATGGCAACCCTCGCGAGTATCGGCACCGCCGGGGTGCCTGGAGTTGGCTTGATCATGCTTTCGATGGTGCTGACCGAGATCGGCCTGCCGCTGGAAGGGATCGGGATTATCCTCGGTGTGGACCGTCTGCTTGACATGAGTCGTACTGCGATCAATATCGCAGGCGACTTGATGGCCACTACGATTGTCGCGAAGGGGGAGGGTGAGTTTGACCTGGAGCTGTTCAACGAACCGAATTCGTGACCTGTCAGTCAATCGGGTAGTCGTTTCCACTGCCCGGATGGCCGAGTAACCTGCACATGGCGAGGATCTGTCCCTGGTGATGGTAGATATGCGTCTGCGTGCGCATGACAACGTGAGCAGGGATCATCGGCTTTTCCACTTTCCGCCAGGTCATTCTCATGCAGGAGGTGAGCAGTTCCTCCTCGGTTGTTTCCTCCAGGTAGCGGATCGTTGCAGCCGCAGTTTTCCCGCGATACTCCTCCAGTGAGTCAATTGTCGGGTAGAGGTAGTCATCATCCTCCGCTCGAAAATCAGACTTCAACACGCCGATCCAGTACTCTTCCGCCCCGATCAAATGGTGCAACTGGAGACGGATGGTCGGATAGCCGAACCCGTCCAATTCCCGGTCAATCGCCCCCTCGGGCAATTGCGCACAATGATCGAGCAAAGCAGCAAGGTTAGTATGCGCCCGCCGGTGAATCTCGGTAAGAAGTTTCTGGATCATCATCTTGCCTGCTCCTCGTGATAACATGTCCTGCCACTGTTCATTCACCCGACTTGTCTGGTGAACGATCGCATCGCGCATTCATTGTACATCTGTTCACCAGATAAGTCAAGAGGCTGTTCCCAATTCGCATCTGTCCGAGATTCCTCTCCAGCTTCTCTTCAACCTGGCAGACAGGAATGCAGACACTCGACAGGCACCTGGTTCAAGCGACAGCCATCTGATAAACAGTGCGCTTACCCGGTAGCCCTGCGTTCTACCGCTCCACCGCTCCACCTGTTCCTGCTGTCTCCCTTCGCTAATCTCGCAGCACAAACTGGAAGTACTCCGCGAAGCTCTCAGCCGATTTGATCCTTCACAAGTTCCCGCCAATGGGTATCATGCGCTGAAATATTCGCAGGTTAGGGAACCTGAACTTCTGATCCTCCAGCCACATCGTTCATCCGGTCTCTCCTCGATAGTTAAAGTTCCGGGTTCAAGATTCCGATAAAACGAGAAGAAAGATGAGCGGCGCTGTCATGGAACCACCCCTGGCCCTGTGACAGAGCCATTGAACGGAAGAGAAATCCCCTGTCCCCGACCGGAAGGAGGAGCCCATGAGTACGAGGATCAACCACAACGTCCTCAGCATGATTGCCCAGAGGAACATCTGGACAACCCAAAGCGATCTGGATTCGGCGTTGACACGTCTCAGTTCAGGTTTGCGAGTCAACTATGCGTGGGATGACCCCGCAGGGTTGGCAATCAGTGAAAGGTTCCGTGCACAGATCGCTTCGATGGAAGAAGCGGAACGTAACGCGAACTACAACATTAACCTGCTGGCGACTGCCGAAGGCGCATTGCAGACGATCGACACTCAGTTGACTCGTCTTCGTTCGCTGGCGATCCAGGCGTCCAACGGCGCCCTGACAGACACCGACCGGAGTGCGCTGAACACAGAGTTCCAGCAGCTCGTATCCGAGATCACCCGGATTGCACGCTCGGTCAACTACAACAACCTGAATCTGCTGGACGGCACTTTGAGCGGAACGGTTGGGGATGCCAACAGTGGAATCAAGTTCCACATCGGCACCTACAACACGATCAACCAGGATTACTACTACGTCAAACTCGGCGACATGACTGCCAGTGCGCTTGGCTTGACGAGTACCGGTGTCGACGTGCTGAACACGCTGAACGCTCAGAACACGATCTCCGTGATTGATGAGGCGATCGAACTGAAAGACACCGAGCGTACCAAGATCGGTGGTTACGTGAACAGGTTGCAGAACACGATCATGAACCTTCAGATCGGCCGTGAGAACGCGACTCAATCTGAGTCACAGATTCGTGACGCGGACATCGCTGCTGAGATGAGCGAGTTCACCCGTGCCCAGATCCTGATGCAGACAGGGGTCTCGATGCTGGCGCAGGCGAACCTGATTCCTCAGATCGTGTCGCAGTTGGTCGGCTGATCGGAACGCGAGTAAAGCAGTACCGCCTGATGAACTCTTGAACTAAGGGAGGTTCCTGGCATGAGTACGCCTACAGCACCAGGACAGAAGCTTTACAGCATCGGGCAGGTGCACGCGATCACGGGGATTCCCAAGCCGACCCTGCGCTTCTGGGAGAAAGAGTTCTCGAGTTATCTGATCCCAAACCGTACGCAGGGCAACCAGCGTAGGTACGACGAGCCGACCATTCACAAGATTGAGCGTATCAATCAGCTCGTACACAAGGAAGGATACACACTCGAGGGCGCCCGCAAGAAGCTGGGAGCGGAGGAAGCCGCGAAGGAAGCGGCCGAGGCAGCGTTACCCGGTATGGATGACAAGCAGCTGCACCAGCTCGCGGAGACCATGTCCGACTATTTGCTGAAGAAGCTCTTTACCCGGGCTCAGATGGATTCATCCAACTAAGCACGGTTGCAGGATCCCATGACTACCCGTCAGTCATGGTTGCAGGACCACGCATTCGGTGGGTGATGTAGCCCCTGCTCTTTGACAATCGAGCCTGATCGACTGTCGTCGGAGACCAACAAGCTCACACGCTGGTTCTTCGGAACCAACGGTCCACGCGAAACCCGTTTTTCCATCGCGGACAACATCGCGGACGGTTTGTCGGACAGGCATCAACAAGGTTCAGGGCAACAAGGTGTACCAGCACCACCCATCCAAGAAGGAGGTACCACATGAGTACCAGGATCAACCACAATGTCCTCTCGATGACGGCGCAGAGGAACATCTGGGCGACCCAGAACGACCTGGACACAGCATTGACCAGGTTGTCCTCCGGTCTCCGGATCAACTATGCGTGGGATGACCCTGCCGGGCTGGCAGTCAGTGAGCGATTTCGTGCCCAGATCGAATCCATGGTCGAAGCGGAGCGGAACGCGAACTACAATGTCAATCTGCTTGCCACGGCAGAAGGCGCCCTCTCGGTTATCGACGAGAAGCTCAACCGAATGCGTGCACTGGCGATTCAGGCGTCCAACGGCGCCCTCCAGTCGCAGGATCGCGCTGCGTTGAATGTTGAATTCACCCAGCTGCGTTCTGAGATCACAAGGATTGCTTCGACAACGAACTACAACGGTCTGAACCTGATCAACGGAGATTTCTCCTCAGGCACGACCGGGATCAAGTTCCACATCGGTACCTACAACGTGAGTGGTCAGGATTACTACTATGTCAACATTGGTGACATGACCAGCTCCGGACTGGGATTGGATTCCCTCTCCCTGACGGACACCCTGAACGCTCAGAGTTCGATTGGCGCAATTGACTCGGCCATCAACCTCAAGGATACCGAGCGGACCCAGATCGGTTCGTACGTGTCACGTCTGCAGAACACGATCATGAATCTGCAGATTTCGCGTGAAAACGCGGTTGCATCCGAGTCCGAGATTCGTGATGCCGACCTCGCGAAGGAGATGAGTGAGTTCACACGCGCTCAGATCCTGATGCAGACCGGTGTCTCGATGCTCGCCCAGGCGAATCTGGTCCCGCAGATCGTGGCCAGCCTCGTCGGGTAGGGAGGAGTCGTGGCGTCACGCCACACCCTGCAAGCCGCCGGTTCCATTGGAGCCGGCGGTTTTTTATTGGGGGAATCGAACGTGCGGAAGGTGCAATGTCTGACTATCTTGGCTGCGGGGGAACACCGAACAATGGGAGTATTGCCATGGCGGGATACCAGCACACTCTGCTTCTGCATGTCCTGATCGCGGTGATCGGGATCGGTCCTCTGGCCGCGGTTGCTTTCCTGGCGATCCGTTCGCCGATGAGCAGTCATACCGCTGCGGCGTTGAATGGGATAAGGCGAATAACAGGCATCGCGATGGGGTTGATGCTCCTGACCGGCCTCTATCTGCTGCATGTTACCGGGTGGGGATATGTGAGCAGTGCCTGGCTGTGGATCGCAGTGCTCCTGTATGTGCTGCTTGAACCGCTGCAGATGATGATGGTCAGAACCTGGAAGGATGGTGCGGCGGACGCCAGTGCTGCAGGCAAGATCAGAATGTTCGGCTGGCTGATGCTCATCTTCCTTGTGTCGATTGTCGTTCTGATGTATCTGCGACCCTGATAGCCAGGCGGCAGAAGGGATTCAGTACTCGGGCAGGTCAAATTCGGGGGGAAGGGCCTGCTTGACACGTCGGAAAAGGTCACGCAGGTTGAAGGGTTTCTCCAGGTAGGCATCGGGTTCGTAGGCAGATTCTTCAACCAGTGTGCGGAGGTGTGCATACCCGGTCACCAGAAAAACTGGCAGGCCGGGATTTTTTTCCTTGATCCGGTTCATCAGCTGCACGCCGTTGATCCCGGGCATGAAGATGTCGCTGATCACGAGGTCTATCGTGTCGCCGTTCTGTTGAAACAGAGACCAGGCGCTGTCACCATCCTCGGCTTTGAGTACCACGGCGCCGAGCATTTCAAGCCCCTGACGGTATAGATCCAGGAGGTCAGGCTCGTCCTCCGCGATCAGTACAATTGGTTTTCTTGCGCCCAACACAAACCCCCTGGAACGGGTTTCCCCCCTGAACAGCCTCGATTAGAGCCGACCGATTTCAAAGTGTCACTTCTTGTAATGCACTTTGGCCGACTCAAGATCCAACATATCCCAATTAATATAGCTTTTCGGAAGCAGGTTTTCGTACTGCTTGATCTTGGTAATGACATCCTTCACACGGTCCGCCGCCCGCTCGATTTTGGCGAACTGCTTCCTACGTTCTTCATCGGGCAAGTCGGGGGTCAGCTTGAGCAGGTCCAGACTCGCGGTGATAATCGCAAGCGGGTTGTTGATCTCGTGGTTGTAAGTGACGACGATATTTCCGATCGCCGCCGTCCTGGCAGCCCGCAAGCGAGCTTCCTCACTGGTGCGTAGATTCTCGAGTGCCTTCTGCAACTCGGTGTTCTTCTCCTCGAGCTGAAGCTGCTGCTGCTTCAGCTCCGCATTCTTGTTCTCGATCTCGTTGTAAAGTGCGAGGGTGCCACGAGTGGTATCTTCCAGCTCCTCGCGCATCTCACGCAACTCACGTTTGAGCTGTTCAATCTGGCTCAGGAGCTGAGATGGCGGCTCCTGCGCCTTCCCTGCACGGTTACTCATCGCGATCGTCCGATCAGTATGGCTGAATCATCACTCTGCCGCGAGGAGATACGCAGGATTTCACGGCCTATCGCATGGGGCGTACGAGAAGGCGAGGAGTAAAAAACATCCTGCCATCTCTGGGTCAAGCCATCGGTAGAAAGAACGAGCCAGTCTCCGGTTCGGTACGGGTATTGGATGGTGCGAAAGGTGCCAAGTTGGACACCGACTGTTCCATTGTAGTTCGCGAAAACCTGGTGTGATTCGTGATCCGCTGCGCCTGGGCGAAAGATTCTGCCGCTCACATTCCCGAGCCCAAGCCACTCGATTTTCATCTCAGCTGTGTTGATCCGAGCGAGGGAGAGTGCAGTGCCTCGTGTCCGGAAAAGCTCACTGTGAATCACCTGAAGCAGGTCTTTGAGCGGGAGTCGGTGGTTGATCTGCGCGACCTCCACTGCTCGTCTGCTGGCCTCCGCGGCTTTTGTACCGTGGCCGAGGCCGTCTGCGAGAATCAGCAGGATGCCATCATCGTTGCGAATCATCGTCCCCGCATCGCCGCACATCGCCTCGCCCGGTACGGGGCGTGTGAAGAGTGCAAACACCCAGCGCTCGTGGTCCTCCGAGGAGAAGGAGGCACGTTTGACGACACGCAGGTGTGAACCACCTGCCCCGCTTCGGACCAGCTCGACTCTTTGTGCAAAGCGGCGAATGGATGGCAGGCCGCCGCCCATACTGCCGATGGATGAGATGCCATCAAGCACGGCCTCATCGTAGTTCTCGAAACCGGGTCCCCGATCGATGACATCCAGGATCAGGGACGCGGAAGCGTGCTCAATCAGATGGCTTAAAGTGACATGCCCCTTCCCGCCACCATGCGTCATAATATTCGTGAGTAATTCCCGCACAACAATCTCGATTTCCGCGACATCCTTTTCACCCATACCGATCCTGCGGGCACGCTCCTTTGCGGCGTTCCGGATGGTATAGAAGGCGTACTCGTCCTCAACCCGGATGGTGTAGGGCTCCACACCGAGGGCAGGGTCACGGTTTGAGAATTGTTTTTCACCTTCAAGCGCCATAGCTATCCAGGAGTTTCCTCACCTGTCTACTTATCAGCACTCTCAACGATCTTCTTGCCGGTCATTTCAAGCGCCGCGGAAATACCACGTGCCAGGTTACTCTTTGTGGATATTTCGGATAGTTCAACTCCGAGGTGCACAAGTGTCTGCGCGACTTCCGGGTTGATGCCGGTAATGATGGTCTTCGCACCCAGCAATCGGGCAGCACTCACCGTTTTAATGAGGTGGCTGGCAACAAGGGTGTCGATGACCGGCACGCCGGTGATGTCGATGATGATGACCACAGATCCGGTCTCGCTGATTCGGACGAGCACATTTTCCATGATCTGCTGCGCGCGGGCGCTGTCCACACTCCCGATGAGGGGGAGTACGAGAACCTTATCCCACACCTGGATTACCGGAGTGGATAGCTCGAGCACAACCATCTGCTGGTCACGGAGCCTTTCGTACATCTCCTGCTGACGTTCCAGGTTCCTCAGGTTCTCCAGCACCGCCGCAGTCTGTGTCGCGAACAGTTCCAGGGGCAGCAGCTTGTCTTCTGTCGGTTTCAAACCGTCCGTGGGGTCATCGACAGAGATCAAACCAATGATCTGATTGTCCGGATTGTAGAGGGGGATGAAAAGGAAGTCATCCGGATGCCAGTGAACCTGGTTGCCGGGTTTCGGTTTGCCTTTTTTTGTGCTTTTCAACCCGGTCATGCTCACTTCATCATGCGGCAGGTAGTAGGAGCGTCCCACGAGGAACTTCTTTGCGAGCTGCTCCTGCATACTCTCAAGGGTGCTGCGCGGCATGTCACGCAGGACGGTGACGTCTTTCGCATTTAGACCGCCGAATCCAAGCCTGACGAACGTGTCATCGGGTTCGAGGAGAGAAACCACACAGCGTGCGAAGACAGAATGCTTCACAACGGCTTCAGCAGTTGTCTGACAAACGCCTTCGATGGACTTCAGACGCAACATTCCCGCACTGATCGCAATCAGATCCGAAATTTGACGGCGATTGAGGATTGTCTCAGCCATGGATGCTCCCTTGATGCCTATTTCCGCCACTTGACGATCGTGACTGTCGTCCCCTTGCCGGGTGTGGATTCGATCGTAAAATCATCGACCAGTTTGCGTGACCCCGGCAGCCCAAGTCCCATCCCACGGTGGGAAGTCCATCCCTCACGCATGGCAGCTTCGATGTCGGGAATACCGGGTCCCTTGTCCGAAAAAACCGCTTGAAGGCCGATTTCATCTTTCTCACCGTTGAGAATGGAAATCGTGACACGCCCCGTGGAGGCGTACTCAAAGATGTTCCGTGCCAGTTCGCTGGCAGCAGTGGTGATCCGTGTCTGGTCCACCAGGGTAAAATGATACTCCTTTGCAATCTCCCGGCACGCTCGCCGACAGAGTACAATGTCGTGTTCAGTGCTGATTATGATCTCGCGCAGGACACTCATTGCGTGCGCCTCTCAGCCCTTTGATGGCATTGAATCAAGCAGGTCGATTCCGCTCTCCATGTCGAGAGCGGTGTGAATGGTATCAAGCTTCAGCCCCAATTCGACAAGGGTCAATGCAACCTGGGGCTGCATCCCCGTGAGCACGACTTCCGCATCCATCATGGTCGCCATGATCGCGGTGTCGCCCAGCATTCGTCCGAGGTAACTGTCCACCATGTCGAGCACGGAGATGTCGATGATCACTCCGGATGCACCCGTAGCCTCGATACGCTCGAGGATGTCATGCTGGAGACGGGCGGCAGAATTATCATCGAGATCAACCTGGATGGGGACAATGAGGATGTTCCTGATTTTCAGGATGGGTACGCGGGATTCCATCGCGTCCTCTTCAGTAGGTGTGGTTCTTTGAAGAAAATAGGATGTTCAGGAAGGAGTAGCAATCTATTCTGCGAGCTGATTACGGTTATCCGGCGGTCTGCCAATCCTGCGGGGAGTCGGGCTCATCCTGGGTCTCAACTGCTTCAGTGTTGCCGAATGCAGCGAGAATTTCAGCGGTTTCCAGCTCGGTTTCGCTCTGGATAATCCTCATCCAGGTCGATTTTGAATCACGGTAACCCTTGATATAATTGCGTATCACTTTGCGCATTTCGAGCACTCCTCGCCGTTCGCCTTTCATGGCAACATTGGCTTGCAAGTGCATCAGCGCGACACGGGCACGCTCCGCCCGGGAAGGCAAATCATCCACAGCCTGACCGGCGAGAGCCTGAGAGCATCTCTTCAGCAGCCAGGGGTTCCCGATTCCGCCTCGACCGATCATCACGCCTGCCACACCTGTTTCCTTCACCATGCGCAGGGCATCAAATTCACTCCAGACATCACCATTGCCGATCACAGGTGCTGAAATCTGTTCGACCGCCGCAGCGAGCGCATTCCAGTCGGCGGGGATGCGTGGCCGATCCGCCTTCAACCTGGCGTGAATGGTGACCTGGCGTGCTCCCGCTTCGAGGCAGGCCTGTACAACCTCCACGACCTGGCTTTTATCATGGATTCCGAGGCGGGTTTTGATCGAAACCGGCACGCCGTCAGCATGTTCGACCATCTGCCGGACACTCTCGGCAGCGACCTCGGGGAAGGCCATCATGCCACATCCCGCACCGCGGGCTGCTACTTTTCGGACTGGGCAGCCCATGTTCAGGTCGATACCGTCCGGACGATTACGCTGGACCACCAATGCGGCCGCTTTACCCAGCGCCTCCGGGCTGTTATCATAGAGTTGGACAACCAGTGGGCGTTCCAATTCGCCGAACTCGACCATCTGTAAAACCCGCGGCGCCAGGTGGAGCAGCCCACGTGCGGGTGCAAATTCGGTGTAGAGCACAGCATCTGGAGCGATCGAACGCACCACTGGCCGATACGCCGCATCGGTGACCGCCTCCATCGGGGCAAGGGCCACCAGGGGACGGCGGTCGAACCAAAGACCAGTTTTATTCGAAAGCGGCATCCACTCTCTCCAGTTGCGGTGCATCTTATGGAAGCCATTGAGTATACGTGACGGTATCGGAATGGTGTCAGGCGAACGGGGACTCCTGGAGAATGAACCGGGGTTAGACGGCTTGTTTGACTTTGCTTGTGTAGACTGTTCGGGGGGCGGTAATAAAGAATTCCCAGCCGGTCAACTGTGATGAGGATGGTGTGGCTGACAGGTTGCTCATGTCGTTGATTTGCGTGTTGTTTTTCCTCCTGCCCCTGGGGCTGGCGGCGGCGCAAAAATGCGCCACGGCGGACATGATTCACGCAGGGAGGACAACGCAGACCTCACCACCCGACCTGCCCTACGAGCGAGTGTCAGTGAGTGGCAGATTCGTGATTCACTTCGCTTCATCTGGAGAGCACGCCGTTTCTGTTACATTTGTCGACAGCACTGAAGCAATTCTGGAGCAATGCTGGTTGCGTCAGGTGGATCAGCTTGGTTATCCGCAGCCCCTCGGGAGCGGCGACGGCCGTGTCCATGTTTACCTGGTCAACCTGGTCACAACCTATGGCTACACTGTACCCTCGCAGCTCACCGGGACGAGTCTCGAGGGGTACATGGTGTTGGACAATGATTTCCTCGACCCGGCGCACCGGACTCGTGGAATCAACGGTTTACGTGTCACGATCGCTCACGAGTTCTTTCATCTGATCCACTTCGCCATGCGTCTCGACCCTGCCCATCTCTATTTCTACGAATGGAGTTCGACCTGGATGGAGGAAAAGCTCTTTCCGGAGATCAATGACTATTTCCACTATCTGCCTGCAGTTTTCGAATCCACAGAGCTCTCGATTCGTACCCTGAATGGCCGACGTGAGTACGGCATGGCATTATTTCCAATCATGGTGGCCACGAGGTGGGGGGATGATCTGTTGCGGGTGGCGTTCGGAGACTTTGCCGAGATGGGCGGGGATCCCTTCCTGCACCTCTTGTCAAGTATCTCCGCTCAGACTGCATTGACCGAGAAAGTAATCGCACAGCAATTTCTGGTCGACCTACTGTTGACCGGCGAACGTTGGGTTCAGGGCTTCGGTTTTCCGGATGCCCGCTGGTTTCCAGAGTGGTCGCTCGGGGAGGGGGATTGCGGCGATCTGCAATGGTGCGGTACTCCTGGTGAATGGGGGTTTGTCGGAGGTTTGCTCCCCGGCGGCATACAGGGCAATCCGCGCATCTCACTCACAGGGCAGGGCGTTGCCACCGCTGTGGCGGTTACCTGGCAGGCCGGGGTCGCTGAGTGGCTGGGTGAGGCGGATGCAGGGGAACTCTATGGCGGACGGGGTGCCGCTGGGGCGATTCGATTCAAACCCGGTGAGGGGGAGATGAGGCTCTCAGTCCAACCGACGCGCTCTGGTGCACCTGAAAGCATAACGCTGCGTTCGCCTTATCCCAATCCGACAAATGGCTCGGTCAGGTGGACAGTACATCTGGACCGGCCGGGGACAGTGATGTTTCGCGTTTTCAACCTGATGGGCCGCGAAGTGGTTAGGATTCCCGCCGACACAGCGCCCTATCGGGTTGCCACGCTCTCATGGAACGGTGCGGATCAATTCGGGCGGGAAGCGAGTTCGGGAGTGTATATTTTGCACGCAACGGCCGGACGGCACACCGTACAAAGCAGGATCGTCCTGCTTCGGTGACATAACCTTTTGCACCTCAGACAACTCACTCAGCTACGATGATTCAAGCAACTCACCACCTCAGGCGTATTGGTATGCTTTCGTTGCTGCTGATCCTGGCGACCAGCGGCATGACCTATGCGCAAGAGCCGGTGCTCATCCCAGTGAAGAGTCGGGTTGGGGGCGGCGACCGTGGAAAGTCTGGCAAGGGGCGCGCGCCGGAGTATGTACCTGTCTACCAATACGGGAAGGATGACTGGCGTCCTGCCTGGCAACCGGAGCTCCCCAAGCCTGCTGCATTCGACGCGGGTAAATCGGTGAAGAAGAGTGCTGCCGGTACAAGCCAGGACACGCTTTCCGGGGTGACGAAAAGACGGCGGCAAACGCAGGGATTCCGGATTCAGTTGGCCGATGTGCTGTCCGAGGATCAGGCACGACTGATCGAAGCACGAGCACGTAATCTGTTCGACACCATTTATATCACGTTCCGCAACCCGAATTACCGTGTCCGGGCGGGTGATTTCACCCGCCGTGCAGACGCGGACCGTGCCGCCGAAGAAGCGCGTATGTTCGGCTTTCGTGGGGCGTGGGTTGTACCGGACCGAGTTTTTGTGGAAGAATGAGCGGATCAGCTTGATTTGATCAGTCATGATTTTTTCGCTGGTCGTGTGGATTTTCCGCGTATGCTGCATTACATTCACGCGAGATGCGGTGATTCTATCGGTCATTTGTCGCCGAGATGTTTCATGTTCGATTGTCAACGAACTATCGGCGGATTCACTGTTGACTGAAAGCGTTATCTTGGTCTATTCGTTTGATACAGGCTTGGCTGAACGGAGATGTCATTCGTGAGGAAGAGTAGATTCGCGACACTCGCGGCAATTCTTCTTTCATCGCTGCTGACACTCTCGTTTGTCGCTCTCCAGGGCGCCCCCACGAGTCTGAACGGGAGCCGAAAGGGGACTGAGACGGCCGCACTCTCCCTCGACCCGCTGGAGCTGGACCTGCCCGGCTACATGAAATCCCAAACAGCGTTGCGTTTTGGCGACAATCTGGCCTCCAGACTGATCTCTGAAGGGTTCAGCAGGGAGGAGGTCAACTCGCTCACGTTCGCAGCGGCAGAAGTCCTGAATCTCGCGAAGTTGAAAGCCGGGACTACCCTCGAGCTTGAGCGGGATGAACTCGGATTGGCTCGTCTCCGTTTGAGCGAGCCCGGGCGATTGGAGTCCGTCCTGCTGACGAGGACCGCACCACTGCTGTTTATCGCTGAGGTCGAAAAACCCAGACTTGACACTGTAGTAGTTCGTTACGAGGGGTCGATCCAAACCAGTTTTTATCAATCCTGCCTCGATGCTGGCGGTTCGGACGCCCTCGCTGCGATCTACTACTCTGTATTCCGCGATGTATTCTATTTCAATTCAGAAGCTCGAACAGGCGACCGCTTCAGGATGATTGTCGAAGAGGTCCGTCAGGATGGCAATAAGGTCGGCTATGGACGGGTCCTCGCCGCAGACTACCAGGGGGCGCGAGGGAATTTCTCCGCTGTCTGGGGGCCACTCGATCATGCGCGATCGGAAGGTGATTATTTCGATGCGGAAGGGTATTCGTTCCGTCGCACGCTCATGCAAATCCCCTTCGAGGATCGTGTCGCGGTCCGT
>Ga0068714_10000382_pt1 | contig 89559 bp, 87 predicted proteins | sample MTBNYHSulfiMetaG_FD_62988 | JGI IMG/M metagenome (GOLD analysis project Ga0068714, IMG submission 62988) | Enrichment culture microbial communities from rom New York Harbor, USA that are MTBE-degrading - MTBE-NYH (New York Harbor Sulfidogenic)... | ecosystem: Environmental > Aquatic > Marine >...
AGCGAGTTGGTGACCAGCGAGACGACGCCGTCGGTGACGAGCTGGTCGAGGGCGTCGATGTCGTTGGTCAGGCGGGAGACGATCCAGCCGGTCTTCTGGCGGCTGAAGAAGTCGAGCGAGAGCTTCTGGATGTGAGCGAAGAGCTCGCGCCGCAGGTCGAGGATGATGTGCGAGCCGACCCAGCTCACGAGGTAGGTCTGCAGGTAGCTGGCGCCGAGGTTGAGGCCGGCGAGGGCGACGAAGGCGACGATCACGAGGTCGAGGACGTGGAGGTCCCCCTGGGTGATGCCGCGGTCGATGGCGATCGCCAGCAGGTAGGGGACGGCGAGGCCCGTCAGGGTCACGACGAGCATCGCCGCGACGCCGGCCAGGGCGCGGCGGCGGTACGGACCGGCGAAGCGCGCGAGGCGCGCGAGCTGCAGCTCGCGCGCCAGATGGAGGAAGGCGCGCCAGCCGCGCAGCTCGTCGACGCTCGCGCCGCTGCCGTGCGGTCCGGTGTGGCGCGAGACGGTGGCCATCAGGCGCCCTCCGCCGGGCGCGGCTCCGCCGGCGGGACGGCCGGGCCGTCGCCGCGCTTCGCCGCCCTGCTCCCGGCGTCGCCCGTCGCGCCGCCATCGGGCGTCGCTTCGGCGGCCTCGACCTCGTCGAGCGTGCAGCGCTCGTGCTCGGCGCGCCCGAACATGCGCCGGTAGAGCGTGTCGCCGGCCATCAGCTCGTCGTGCGCGCCGCGCTCGACGATGCGGCCGGCGTCGAGCACGACGATCTCCTCGGCGAGGGCGATCGTCGAAGGCCGGTGGGCGATGATGAACGTCGTCCGCCCCTGCATGACCTCGGTGAGCGCCCGGCGGATGCGCAGCTCGGTCTCGACGTCGACGCTCGAGGTGGCGTCGTCGAGGATCAGGATGCGCGGGTCCATCACGAGGGCCCGCGCGATCGCCAGCCGCTGCCGCTGCCCGCCGGAGAGCGTGAAGCCGCGCTCGCCGACGACCGTGTCGTAGCCCTCGGGCAGGGCGAGCACGAAGTCCTCCGCCTGCGCCGCCCGCGCGGCGGCGCGCACCTCGTCGTCGCTCGCCTCCGGGCGCCCGACGCGGATGTTGTCGGCGATCGAGATCGAGAAGAGGAAGGGGTCCTGGGTGACCACGCCGATGTGGCGGCGCAGATCGTCGAGCCTGACGTCGCGCACGTCGTGCCCGTCGACCAGCACGCGGCCGGCGGTGACGTCGTAGAACCGCGGGATCAGCGTGGTCAGCGTCGTCTTGCCGCACCCCGTGTGCCCGACGAGGGCGACGGTGCGCCCGGCCGGGACCGCGAGGTCGACGTCGCTCAGCACCTCGCGGTCGGCGTAGGAGAAGCTCACGCCCTCGAAGGCGACGTCGCCGCGCAGGGCCGGCAGCGGTCGCGCGTTGCGGTGCTCCTCCATCTCGATGGGGGCGTCGAGGAGCTCGTAGACGCGCTCCCCGCTGGCGATGGCGCGCTGCGCGAGGCCGGTGAGCCAGCCTATGACCTGGGCCGGGTACACGAGCATCATCAGGTAGGTGTAGAAAGCGACGAGGGAGCCCAGCGTCAGGTCGCCCTCGACGACCTGACGCCCCCCGTACCAGAGCAGGAAGGCGACGGCCAGGTTGGGGATGAAGGCGATCAACGGGATGTAGACGGCCCGCGTGCGCGCCGCGTTGACGCTCGCCTCGAAGACGCGCGTGCTGCGCGCGCTGAACTTGGCGAGCTCGTCGTCCTCGCGGGCGAAGATGCGCACGATACGCGAGCCGACCACGTTCTCCTCCGCCGCCGCGGTCACGTCGGCGAGGCGCTGCTGGACGTCCTTGAGGATCGGCTGCAGCCGCTGGCTGAAGCGCCAGGTCACGACCAGCAGGGCGGGCAGGAAGGCGAGCGAGAGCAGGGCCAGCCGCCAGTCCATCACCAGCAGGATCGCCGCCACGGCGACCATCATGACGAGGTTGACGGCGAAGAAGACGAGCCCGTAGCCGAGGAACATGCGCACGTTCTGCACGTCGCTCATCGCCCGCGACATGAGCTGCCCGGTCGGCCAGCGGTCGTAGTACGAGAACGGCTGCCGCAGGAGGTGGGCCCAGAGGCGGTCGCGCAGGTCGTACTCGATGCCGAGGCTCGCCTTGCCGCTGACGTAGCGCCGGGTGACGCCGACGACGAAGCGCACGACGCCGACGCCGAGCAGGCCGAGCCCGTACCAGACGAGCAGGCCGCTCTCGCCGCCGAGCAGGGCGCGGTCGATGGTGAGCTGGGTGATGCGCGGCACGACGAGACCCAGGCCCATCTGGGCGAAGGCGAGCACGAAGCCGGCGACGGTCAGCAGCTTGTAGTCGCCGAGCAGCTTGGTGATGCGCCAGAAGGTCCGCACCGCTCCAGCTTACCCCGGCGTCCCGAGGGCGCGCGCAGAGCGGCCGCCGCGCGGACGCGCCGCGCCGCCTGCGCGCGGCTCGTGGCCGGCGTCTACGTGTCGAGGAGGCGGCGCAGCCGCGCGGTGAGCGCCGGCAGGTCGTCGTGCACGGTCTTCCACACGAGGCCGAGGTCGACGTCGGCGTAGTCGTGGACTACCACGTTGCGCATGCCGATCATCTGGCGCCAAGGGATGTCGGGATGGGCAGACTGCGTCTCGTCGGAGGTGCAGCGTGCCGCTTGGCCCATGAGCTGTATGGCGCGGAGGACGGCGAAGGCGACCAGGCGGTCGCCTGCGAAGGTCTGCCTCGTGTGACCGCCGGCGAACTCGAGGGCGGCCTCGGCCGCCTCGATCATCTGGGCGACGAAGACCCGGTCGCGCTCAGGCAGCATAGGCGGTCTCCGCGCTCGCCGTGACCTGCTCGCGGAAATGATGACTGAGGCTGGCCGGGGTGTGGAGGTCGACCTCGCGCCCCAGCAGGTCGCTAAGCTCGTCCTTCATGTCCACGAACTCGAACAGGCCGACGCCGGCCTCGGGGTCGAGCTCGATCAGCACGTCTACATCGCTCTCGGGCCCGAAGTCGTCGCGCAACACGGAGCCGAAGAGCGACAGTCGCACGATCCCGCGGCGACGGCAGAACGCCGCTAAGCGTTCACGGTCGACCTCGATCCGCAGGCTCATTTCGCGCCTCCCTCTGGCCTCGCCGGCATCCGCATCGTGACATTCTGGCGCGATGCGGGATACCGGTCTCCGGCGCGCACGCATCACGCAAGACGGGGGAGCGGGCGCCTGCGGTCTCTTGGGTGCGGGAGACCTGCACCCACACCACGGGTACGAGGACCTCGACTATCGCGCCAGGCAAGTCAAGGTCGCGAGACGCGCGCGTCTGCGTCGAGGCCGTCGCTACCGCGAGCGCGTCGGCTCGCGTCGAGTGGCGCACGGTGCGGCAGACGGCGTCGCGGCTCTGGGGCCGGCCCGCCGCCGCGATCGGGGCCGCTTACCGAGCCACAGGCCGAAAGCCCGCCGCCGGACGTCGGCGGCCGGCAGGGTGTGACGCGGCGGACGACCAAGGGTTCGCCCCGCGGCCGTGTGCGTGACGGATGCTACCCTTTTAGCGGCGTGAAGCCCGCCCCCTTCACCCCCGCTGCGAGCAACGCCTGGCGCAGCTCCCGGCTGACGAGCAGCTCCTGGAAGGCCTGACCGCCGCTGCCGAACCACTGCCGCGTCTTGGCCAGAGCTGTGGGCGGTGGGCCGGCAAGCGGCGGGAAGAAGCCGTGCACGTGCGGAGCGTACTTCGTGCGCCCGCACACGGAGCAGCGCTCGGGCACCAGGTCCGTGGTCTCCACGTCGGCCGCCCCCTCAATCACCAGCTGGACGACGGTCCTGAGCTCCTTCCCCCCACGTGAGAGCACCTCGCGTCTGCCGATGCCGAAGGGCGCAAAGACCGTCTCGCAGACCTCGGGGGTGACGAACAGCTCGTCGTAGACCCAGTACATCTGGATGAGGCCGCGCTTGCCCCACTTGGGCTCGCCGCGCATGCGGAAGGGCGCCTTCTGGCGCTTGCCGATGCCGCACTCCTCGCAGTAGTCGGAGAGGTCGTAGGTCAGCTCGAGATAGCCGTCGTCGTCGTGAGGCTCCGGATACCCGTGGTAGAGGAGCGCCCTGATCGTGAGCCAGGCGGCGGAGTCGAGTTCCTTCTTCGTGAACTTGGTGGTGACAGTGTCACCGTGATCTCTCCCTTGCAGCCACGCTTCCACGTCACTCCAGCGCGCGTCCGTCTCGTCGATGTCGAAGATGACCAAGCTCAACGGCGGTTGCATCCACAGATCGAGGCCGAACGCAGCGAGCTCGGCGCGGTCCGCTGGGTCATCCAGATTGAGGGCTATGCGGTGCATGAAGCGCATGGTCACAGGCCCAAGGCACGCAGGATGTCTGGATAGTCCGCATAGACGCGGCGAGCAGCTGCCTCGACTCGCGTCCTCGTGGCGCTCGCGGACGTGCCGTAGGCGATCTCCTTCCGCCACGCGTTCGTGAACACCTGGTGCTCTGCCGGTGTCACTGCGATTGACAGCATGTCCCCCGTCTTCACTTTCATGACATCCTTGAATCGGCTCTCGATGAGGTGGTGCGCCTGCAGGCCGGTGCCCGCCTTGGCCGCCCTCATCTCCCGGTAGGATATGATACCGAACTCGCTGGCGCGGGAGAGGTTGCCGATGCCTTTGACCGCACCATCCCCCGCCCCCACCGCGCGCACGGCCGCCGCCCCGTACTTCACGGCGTCGTCACCGAAGCGCACGACGATCGTGCCCCCCTTGCCCTTGCCCCCGGGCGTGAAGACGATGAGCGCGGCGTAGACGGGCGCTGAGACGTTGGGGTTCATCTCGCGCAGCGGATCGGCGTCGGGATCACATGCGGCCCAACGCAACCACTCGTAGCTGCCGCCCCAGAAGCCGTTCCAGGCCCTCTGGAGGCCCGCTCCGAGGGCCTCGCCCCCGACGCTGCCCTCCCAGGGCCGGATGACCGTCCCGCCCGAGGATCCGCTGGCGGCACCGCGATGCCCGGTGCCGTTGCCCATGGCCCCGAGGACGGTGCCCGACTGCGCGATGTAGACGCGGCGGTCGTTCCGCTCCCCGCTCGCCGTCACATACAGCCCCCAGGGATCGGTCCCCGCCACCGGGTTCCCCCGACAGTACTGATACGGGCTCTCGTTGCCGTCCGACTTCAAGGGGTCGCGGGAGAGGAACTGGCTGGCGACGGCAACCTCCGGCCGGCTCCCGATACCCCGTTGGAGAAGATAGCCTTCCTCTTGAATGCCCCCAAGCAGCGGCAGCAGATGGTGGAGACTGCGCTGGAGAACGGGCTGCTGGCCCCATACGGTGCACCCCAAGCCATCGCCGGGGCCATCTCCGAACGCTACTTCGGCTTCTACTACTACGAGCCCTGGGCGAGAGAACATCCACAGGACGCGAGGGCAACCGAAGTGATGGCGCAGGGCGCACTCCTGCTGGCGCCGATGTGTGCTGCGATCAGGGCGGAGGCTTTGGCGCTCGAAGCGGCTGATGCCGCAGGGGCAGCAGCGCGCGGTCTAGCCAGCCCGGGTCAAGTCGCGATGTTCGAGCGTCAGCTCGCCGAACACGGGCAACGGTCTCTCGCACGGTCGCAACGGTCAATCGAGCGCCAGCTTGAGAAGCACATCGAGAAGCTGAATGATGTCAGAAGCTCTGGCGGCTACACGAGTTCAATCGAGACCGAGATCGCCAACTTCCGCAGAGAGTTGGAGGCGATCCGCCGGGTGCTCGGAGGTATGTAGTGAATCTCGCTGTCGACATAGGAGTGCTCGCGCGCCTGCTGGAGAAGTGCCCGCGAGTCGTCCGTCTAGGTTCGGAGCAGGAGCCCGAAGCGTGGGCCTTGGCGCACGCCCTCGCTGACCTCGCGGAGTCCTGCGAGACGATTTCCGAGAGACTCTTGCCCGCTCTCGCTGCGGCGGAAGATGAGCAGACACTCGAGGATACTCTGCACGAGATTGGAGAGGAGCTGCGGCACATCCTGTACCACGTGAACAAGTCGCAGTTCTACCACTACCTTCAGGACCATGACTGAGCGCATCGGCATGTCCGTCGAACCGGCGCATGCCTGGGCATGGGTGGGCGAGTCGCTCGCGCAGGGGACGCCCTTGGCCCTTCTCGCGGCGGAGCGCCTGGCCGACGCGTCGTTCTCGGCCCGGTTGCTCGTGCCCTGCGAGGCGGAGCCGCTGTGCGACGTCCTTGACGGCTTCGGGCGGAGGATCAGCACCCGTGCCTCAGATCTCGTAGCCGCCGACCTGCTCCGAGTCCTGAATCGCTCCGGAGCGACGACGCTCCTGGTGGAGGACGAGTTCGCCAAACGAGGCGCGAAGGACATCGGCACGACCATCTCCTTCATCGGCGACCGGATCGTGCACTGGACCGGCCTCGAGGACGCCGCGGCCGGACCGCTGCTCATGCGACGCGCCTCAGCGGGCTGCCCCACGAACGCCCTCGTCTGTCGGGGGACCCCTGCCGAGCTCGGCCTCGAACACGAACACGACCTCGACGAAGCGGACCTGGGGCGTATCGTCGAGGCGATGCGGGCCGTCGTCGTGAGCGTCTACGACACCGAGGCGTTCGTGGCGCTGGTCCTCAGCGCGCCACTGAAGAATCGGCCTTGAGAATACCACCGGTGCCGGGCAGCGCCTGGGTGGAGTTGGAGTTGCCCGGCTTGCGCAGACAGGTCAGCTCCACGATGTCGTAGCCTCCGGCTGGGCGGTCGCGAGAATCCTGTCATGGGCGGCGGGGCTCTTCCGGCGGAGGACTGCCGACGCGGGCTGTAGATGGTGTGGCCGTTTCGCCCGTGGCTTCATCCAACCGCAAAGAGTGGCGCACGCCGCCCGACCCGTCGCCGGCCGACCCGGCCCGCGCCGCGGCCGGCGAGCACGACGCCTTCAGCCTGATCGTGGAGCGGTACATCACGGTCGGGCACGAGCGGCTGGGCGGCCACCTCATCCCCATCAGGGTATGATTTGCGTCATGGACGCCGGCTCCGAGCTTCTCGGCATGATCGTCGACCGCCTCAGAGCGGCGGCGCGCCCGAGCCGCGTCATTCTCTTCGGCTCCGTGGCCACCGGCACCGCCACCCCGGACAGCGATATCGACCTCCTCGTTCTGCTGGATCAGGTCGACGACGCCCGCCTCGAGAGCGTGCGGCTCCGCCGGGCGCTGCGAGGCGTGGCGATGCCCATCGACGTCATCGTCATGCGTGCAGATCGCTTCGAAGAGACCAAAGACGTCGTCGGCAGCATCGCCTATCCGGCCAACAAGTACGGCAAAGTGATCTATGAAGCCGCCTGAAGACGTCGCTCGACGGCTGTCTCATGGCTGGCTCGCCAAGGCCGAGAGCGACGTTCGGGTGTGTGAACGGCTGCTCGAGGAGAGCGCCGAATTCGCCGAGGCCATCGCCTTTCACGCGCAGCAGGCCGCCGAGAAGTCGCTCAAGGCGTTGCTCGTCGCCCGCCAGGTGGAGTTCCCGAAGACGCACGACCTCGAGCGTCTCCTCGAGCTTGCAGCTCTCGGCGACGGGCCGCTCGCGGACAAGCTCGCGAATGCCGCGGAGCTCACACCCTACGGTGTTGAGTTCCGTTACCCCGGCGAGTACGCGCCGGTGTCGGCCGAGACCGCTGCCGCCTGCGTGTCCATCGCTCGCAGGGTCTTCGACGAGATCGCCGGTCGCTTGCGGGAGGACGCTCGGCCGTAGGGCCGCGGCGCGTGGCCCCCGGCCTGCGCCGGCACAGGAGACCCCGTGGCGTGCGACTGCTCGAACATGCCGCATGATCCCGGGCACGATCTCCACCGGTGCAATGTGGTCGTGGGCGATGAGGCCGCCCTCCTGCTCCTGACGCGCGGCGGGGTGTAACCTTTTCGCCCGTGGCTTCGTCTAACCCCAAAGAGTGGCGCACGCCGCCCGACCCGTCGCCGGCCGACCTGGCCCGCGCCGCGGCCGGCGAGCACGACGCCTTCAGGCTGATCGTGGAGCGATACCAGTCGATGGTCTACTCGGTGGCCTACAACCTGCTCGGCGCGCACGTCGACGCCGAGGACGCGGCGCAGGAGGTCTTCCTGCGCTGCTACCGCACGCTGCCGCAGTACCGCCGCGAGTCCTCGTTCTCGACCTGGCTCTTCAGGCTCGCGCTCACGACCTCGCTCGACTACCAGCGGCGCGAGCGGCGCCGGCCCGAGCCGGCGGAGCTGCCCGACGTGGCCGACGGGGCGCCGGGGCTCGGCGAGGGCGTCGACGCACGTACGCTCGTCGACGCCCTCGCCGAGCTCCCCGACGACTACCGCACGCCGACCGTGCTGCGCGACGTCTACGGGCTGCCGTACCAGGAGATCGCCGACCTCACCGGGCGGCCGCTGGGCACCGTCAAGGTCATGGTGCACCGCGGCCGCGCCGCGCTGCGCCTTCGTCTGCGCGCCGGCGGCGTGCGGGGTGACGCCTGATGGAGTGCACGCACTGCCACGGCCAGCTCAACCGCTACATCGACGGCGAGCTCGGCTACGTCGAGGTCGCCGAGCTGCAGCAGCACCTCGGCTTCTGCCCCGACTGCGCGCGCGAGCTGCGCGAGCTCTCGGCCCTGCGCGGCACGCTGGCCGCGTGGGGAGGCACGGCGCTCGCGCCCTCGCCGGGGTTCGCCGAGCGCGTCATGACGGGTCTCGCCGCCGAGCCCGCGCCGGGCAGCCCCCGGCCGCTCGGCCAGGTCGTCGACGAGACCCTCGACACGCTCGACCGGGCGCTCGGGCACCTGCCCCTGCCCGGCGGCCGCAAGGTCCCCGTCAAGAACGTCATCGGCTGGGCGCTCGCCGCGATCGCCCTCGTCGAGGCCGGCCGCCGGCGCGGCCGTCGCGAGCGTGAGGCGCGGAGCTGGTGAGCCTCGACCGCGCCCAGCTCGAGGCGCTGCTGCCGCACCGCCCGCCCTTCCTGCTCGTCGACGAGGTCCTCGAGCTCGAGCCCGGCGTGCGCTGCGTCGCCACGCGCGCGCTGCGCGACGACGACTTCTGGTTCGCCGGGCACTTCCCCGGCAACCCGGTCATGCCCGGCGTGCTCATCGTCGAGGCGCTGGCGCAGGCGGCGACCGTCGCCGCCAGCAGCGGGGGCGGGGCCGAGGGCAAGGTCGGCCTCTTCGCCGGCATCGACAAGGTGCGCTTCAAGCGCGTCGTGAAGCCCGGCGACACGTTGCGCCTCGAGGCCGAGATCACGAGCGTGCACGGGCCGGTCGGCAAGGCGAAGTGTGTCGCCACGGTCGACGGGCAGCTCGCCTGCCGCGCCGAGCTCATGTTCGCCGTGGTCGACGCGGCGGCGATCGCGGCCGGCGAGGCGCGGCTCAAGGGGGAGGCGACGTGATCGGCCTCAAGCGCGGCCTCGTCAAGGGCGCGCGCATCACGGCGCTCGGCGTGCACGTGCCCGAGCGCGTGCTCACCAACGACGACATCGCCCAGTTCCTCGACACCTCCGACGAGTGGATCACCACGCGCACCGGCATCCGCGAGCGCCGTATCGCGCGCGTCGACGAGGCGGCCAGCGACCTCGCCGTGGCCGCCGCCGAGCGCTGCCTCGCCGCGAGCGACATCGAGGCCTGTGACCTCGACCTCGTGATCGTGACGACGATCTCGCCCGACCACCTCATGCCGGCCACGGCGTCGATCGTCGCCGAGCGCCTCGGCGCGCGGCGCGCCGGCGCCTTCGACGTGCAGGCCGGCTGCACCGGCTTCGTCTACGGGCTCGCGATCGCGACCGCATTCGTCGCCGCCTCGATCTACGAGCACGTCCTCGTGCTCGGCGCCGAGGTGCTCTCGAAGATGGTCGACTGGGAGGACCGCGGCACCTGCGTGCTCTTCGGCGACGGCGCCGGCGCCGTGCTCGTGCAGCCGACCGACAACGGCAGCATCTTCTCCTTCGACCTCGGCAACGACGGCAGCGGCGCCCCGTTCCTCAACGTGCCCGCCGGCGGCTCGCGGCTGCCCGCCACGTACGCGACCGTGCGCGACCACGACCACGCCATGCACATGGTCGGCAGCGAGGTCTTCAAGTTCGCCACGCGCACGGTGACAGAGTCATGCGAGAAGGTGCTCGCCGATGCCGGCCTCACCGTCGACGACGTCGACCTCTTCGTGCCGCACCAGGCCAACATCCGCATCATCGAGTCGGCCGCCCGCCGCCTCGGCTTCACCGACGGTCAGGTCTACTCGAACCTCGACCGCTACGGCAACACGTCGTGCGCGTCCATCCCCCTCTGCCTCCACGAGGCGAGCGAGAACGGGCGCCTGAAGAAGGGCGACACCCTGCTCATGGCCGGCTTCGGCGCCGGGCTCACCTGGGGGTCCTGCCTGACGAAGTGGGAACTGTAGGCGGGTGGGCTTGCGGGCGCTGATGTTCCCCGGCCAGGGGTCCCAGACCCTCGGCATGGGGATGGACCTCTACGGGCACGACCCCCTGGCGCGCGAGACCTTCGACGAGGCCTCCGAGGCGCTCGGGCGCGACCTCGCCGCGCTGTGCGCCGAGGGCCCGGCCGAGCTGCTCGACCGCACCGACCTCGCCCAGCCCGCGCTGCTCACGCACGCGATCGCCGTGCTGCGCCTGCTGCGCCGCGACGGGCTCGGCATCGGCGCCGCCTTCGGCCACAGCCTGGGTGAGTACACGGCGCTGGTGGCGACCGGCGCGCTCGGGTTCGCCCAGGCGGTCGCGCTGGTGCACGCGCGCGGGCAGGCGATGCTCGAGGCCGCCCGGCGCAGCCCCGGCGGCATGGTCGCCGTGCTCGGCCTCGAGGACGACGCCGTCGAGGCGCTCTGCGCCGAGCTCGACGGCGTCTGGCCGGCCAACTTCAACTCGCCGGGGCAGGTCGTCGTGAGCGGCCGCGGGCAGGCGCTCGCCGAGCTCGCCGAGCGCGCCCGCGCGGCCGGCGCGCGCCGCGTCGTGCCGCTCAAGGTCAGCGGCGCCTTCCACAGCCCGCTGGTCGAGAGCGCCCTCGGGCCGCTCGGCGAGGCGCTTGCGGCGGCCGAGTGGCGCGCACCCCAGAAGCCCTTCTTCTCCGTCTGCAGCCTCGACTTCGAGCGTGAGGCCTTCCCCGACCTCCTGCTCCGTCAGCTCGTCTCGCCGGTGCGCTTCACCCAGGCCGTCCGGGCTTTGCGGGCAGCAGGGTATGATTCGTTCCTCGAAGTGGGCCCGGGGGCGGTGCTCGGCGGGCTGGTGAAGCGCATCGCGCCCGAGGCGACCACGGCGAGCGCCGGCGACCGCGAGTCGATCGCGGCGCTCGGGTCAGCGCCGGACGTGTGGGGCGTGGCGCGCGAGGGCCGCGAGCGTGACGTGTCCAGCGCGACGCACGAGCCGGGCGAGCGGCAAGAGCGGGACTTGGGGGAGGACGCGTGAGCATCGAGCTGGATCTCGAAGGGAGCGTCGCCTTGGTGACCGGCGCCGGCCGCGGCATCGGGCGCGAGATCGCCCGCTCCCTGGCCGCGGCGGGCGCCGACGTCGCCGTCAACGACGTGGCCGGTAACGAAGACGCATGCCTCGAGACCGTCGCTGCGGTCGAGGAGCAGGGGCGCCGCGGCCTCGTCGTCACCGCCGACGTCGGCGACGAGGCCGAGGTGGACGCCATGGTCGAGCGCGTCGAGCAGGAACTCGGCCCGCTCGGCATCGCCGTCAACAACGCCGGCATCACGCGTGACAACGTCGTCATACGCATGAGCCCAGAGGAGTTCGACGCCGTCGTGCGCACTCATCTCCGCGGCAGCTTCCTCGTGAGCAAGGCGGCCGCCAGGCGCATGTTCAGGCGGCGGTCGGGCTGTATCATCAACCTCGCCAGCGTGGTGGGGCGGCGGGGCAACGCCGGGCAGGCCAACTACGCCGCCGCCAAGGCGGGCATCATCGGCCTCACCAAGTCGCTGGCCAAGGAGCTCGGCGGCCGCGGCGTGCGCGTCAACGCGATCGCGCCCGGCTACATCGACACGCCGATGACGCAGGCGCTGTCCGAGGAGACCCGGCAGCTCATCGTCGAGGCGACGCCGATGAGGACGATCGGCACGGCCCAGGACGTGGCCGATGCCGTCGTCTTCCTGGCCTCGCCGAAGGCGCGCTTCGTCAGCGGGGTGACGCTGCCGGTCGACGGCGGGCTCGGCATCTGAGACGCACGGGTCGGGGGCACGAGAGCATGGCGGACAAGATGAACGGGGCGCGGCGGGTCGTCGTCACGGGGCTGGGGGTGGTCTCGCCGCTGGGCTGCGACCCTGCGCGCATGTACGAGCGCCTCGTGGCCGGCGAGTCCGGCGTCGCCGAGATGACGCGCTTCGACCACGCCGATCAGCGCGTCCACATCGCCGCCGAGGTCGAAGGCTTCGACCCCGAGGACTACCTCGACAAGCGCAAGGTCCGCCGGCTCGATCTCTTCAGCCGCTACGCCGTCGGCGCCGCGAAGATGGCGGCCGCCGACGCGGACTTCGACCCCCGCCCCGAGGCGGAGCGGGTCGGGGCGGTGATCGGCAGCGGCGTCGGCGGCCTGCAGACGCTGCACGTCGAGATCGAGAAGCTGCTGAATCAGGGGCCGGAGCGCACCAACCCGCTGCTGGTCCCGATGATGATCCCCAACATGGGCGCCGCCCACGTGTCGCTCGAGCTCGGCACCAAGGGTCCCTTGAGCTCCACGTGCACCGCCTGCGCGGCGGGCTCCGACGCCATCGGTCAGGCGTTCGAGGTCCTGCGCCGCGGCGCCGCCGACGCGATGTTCGCCGGCGGCAGCGAGGCGCCGATCAGCGCCATCGGGGTCGCCGGCTTCGCCGCCGCGCGGACGCTCTCGCGGCGCAACGACGACCCGACGGCCGCGTCGCGGCCCTTCGACGCCGGCCGCGACGGCTTCGTCATGGGCGAGGGCGCCGGCTGCCTGCTGCTCGAGGAGCTCGACCACGCGCGGGCCCGCGGGGCGCGCGTGTACGCCGAGCTCGTGGGCGCCGGCATGAGCTCCGACTCGTTCCACATGACGGCGCCCGACGAGACCGGCGAGTCGCAGGCACGCGCCATGAAGGCGGCGCTGGCCGAGGCCGGCCTTGCGCCCGCCGATGTCGACTACGTCAACGCGCACGGCACGGCGACCCCACCCGGCGACATCGCCGAGACGAAGGCGGTCAAGGCCGCCCTCGGCGACCACGCCGCGAAGGTCGCGATCTCGTCCAGCAAGTCGATGATCGGGCACTGCCTCGGCGCCTCGGGCGCCATCGAGGCGGTTGCCACCGTCCTGACCATCGTCAACGGGGTCATCCACCCGACGATCAACCTGACCGACCCCGACCCGGAGTGCGACCTCGATTACGTGCCGCTCGCGGCGCGCGAGGCGCGGGTCGACGTGGCCGCCTCGAATTCCTTCGGCTTCGGCGGCCACAACGTCACGCTCGTCTTCCGCCGCTTCGAGGAGTAGCTCGCGCGGCCGCCCGTCGCGGGCCGCGGCGCACCAGCAGCCGATGAACGTCACCGTCGAGATCGAGCACCGCGGGACAGGCTCCCACCGCCGGGACTGGGTCTGCCGCTCGTGCCACGCCCACAGCGACCTGGCCGCCGTGCGCGAGCTGCTCTACGTGTGCCCGCAGTGCGGCCACCACGCGCGCATCGGCGCCCGCGAGCGCATCCGCCAGCTCACCGACCCCGGCAGCTTCACCGAGCTCTGGAGCGGGGTGAAGACCCTCGACCCGCTCACGTTCGTCGATCTCCAGTCGTACCCGGAGCGTGTGCTCGAGGCGCAGGGCAAGACGGGCCTGCCCGAGGCGATCGTGACCGGCACGGCGGCCGTCGACGACGTGGCCTGCGTGCTCGGCGTCATGGACTTCGGCTTCATGGGCGGCAGCATGGGCAGCGTCGTCGGCGAGAAGCTCTGGCGCAGCGCCGAGCTGGCCGCCGGGCAGCATCTCCCACTGGTCGCCGTCTGCAGCTCGGGCGGCGCCCGCATGCAGGAGGGCATCCTGTCGCTGATGCAGATGGCCAAGACGAGCTGCGCCGTCGACCTCCTCGCGGACGCCGGCGCACCGTTCCTCGCCGTGCTCGTGGACCCCTGCACCGGCGGGGTCGTCGCCAGCTTCGCGACGCTCGCCGACATCTGCATCGCCGAGCCCGGCGCGCAGCTCTCCTTCTCGGGGCCGCGCGTGATCCAGCAGACCACGCGCGAGGCTCTGCCCGCCGGCTTCGGCAGCGCCGAGCGCAACCTCGAGCTCGGGCACCTCGACGCCGTCGTCCCCCGTGCCGAGCTGCGCGACAAGCTCGGCGCCTACCTTCGACTCCTGAGGGGAGGTGAGGGAGCTGGACACGGAGAGATCAGAGGACAGGGAGGTCGAGGCACGGGCCGGCTGGCTGAAGCAGCGCTTGAACGAGCTCAGACGGTTGCCGCTTATGCCCGGCGTGCACTTGTCCGAGGAGATCGAGAGGCTGCAGACGAAGCTGAAGAGCCTCCAGCATGAGCGCCGCCGCCACGACACCTGGGTGACGGTCGAGATCGCGCGGCACAAGGAACGGCCGCGCACGCGCGACTACATCGCGCAGCTGGTCGAGGGGTTCGAGGAGCTCAAGGGCGACCGGCTGCGGGCCGACGACCCGGCGATCGTCGGCGGGCTGGGCTGGTTCCGCGGCCACGCCGTGCTCGTCGTCGGGCACCAGAAGGGTCGGACCCTCGACGAGCAGACGGTCCACAACTTCGGCATGGCGCGGCCGGAGGGCTACCGCAAGGCGCAGCGTCTCTTCAGCCTGGCCGAGCGCCACCGCCTGCCGGTGCTCACGTTCGTCGACACGCCCGGCGCCTACCCGGGAGTGGCGGCGGAGGAGGGCGGCCAGGCGCGCGCCATCGCCGAGACCATGCTCAGGATGGCGCGTCTGACCGTGCCGGTGGTGGCGACGATCATCGGCGAGGGCGGCTCGGGCGGCGCCCTCGCCCTCGCCGTCGCCGACCGCGTCCTCATGCAGGAGAACGCGACCTACTCGGTCATCTCACCCGAGGGCTGCGCGGCGATCCTCTGGCGCGACGCCGACTTCGCCCCCCAGGCGGCCGAGGCGCTGCGCCCGACGGCGTCGCAGCTGTACGACCTCGGCGTCGTCGAGACGGTCGTCAAAGAGCCGCGCGGCGGCGCGCAGAAGGACCCGGAGGCCGCCGCCGAGACCGTCGGCGCGGCCATCGTCGCCGCCCTCGACGAGCTGCAGCAGCTCGACCCCGAGGTCCGCCGGCGGCAGCGCCGCGAGCGCTTCCGTCGCCTCGGGGTCTGGGCGGACCCCGAGGAGGGTCTGCCCGGAGCCCCCTTCTCTCCGGCGCGCGTCTGAAGCGCCGCCGCTGGCCGGTGCGCCGGCGCGGCGGTCCCCCCTTTCCCGCCCCGCGTCAGAGCGCTCGACCCGCTGAGGACTCGCCGGCCGGGCGGCGTGCGGCGCGCCGAACGCTCGCCGGACTACCCCTTTTGGGTCATCATGGACGATGCATCGCCGACCATCGAGGCGCGCCGTGAGTCCTCCTGAGACCGTCATCCGCGTCGAGCACCTGCGCAAGGTGTACCGGCACACCGTCGCCGTGGAGGACATCTCCTTCGAGGTCGGTCGCCGGGAGATCTTCGGCGTGCTGGGCTCCAACGGCGCCGGCAAGACCACCACCGTGGAGTGCGTCGAAGGCCTGCGCCGTGCGGACGGCGGCAGCATCAGCGTGCTGGGGCTGGACCCGCAGCGGCAGGCGAACGCGCTGCGCGGACGGATCGGCTCGCAGCTCCAGGAGTCGCGTCTGCCCGACCATTTGAAGGTGTGGGAGGCGCTCGAGCTCTTCGCGGGGCTCGCGCCGCACGCCCTCGACTGGCGCGAGCTGCTCGTCGCGTGGGGGCTCGCGGAGAAGCGCTCCGCCTCGTTCGCGAGCCTCTCCGGCGGCCAGCGCCAGCGCCTGTTCATCGCGCTCGCCCTGGTCAGCGACCCCGAGATCGTCGTCCTCGACGAGATGACGACCGGGCTCGACCCGGCGGCGCGGCGCGTGGCCTGGGACCTGATCGAGGAGCTCCGCGACCGCGGCACCACGGTCGTGCTCGTGACGCACTTCATGGACGAGGCCGAGCGTCTCTGCGACCGCGTCGCCGTCGTCGAGCGCGGGCGGATCGTGGCGCTCGGCCCGCCCGTCGCCCTGATCGACGAGCACGCGCCCGACGTGCGCGTGGTGTTCACGGCCGGCGATCTCGACGTCGGCTGGCTGCGAGGGCTCGACCACGTGCGCGCGGTGACGAGGGCCGGCGCACGCGTGACGGTGCACGGCGACGGCCCGGTGCTGTCCCTGGTGGCGGCCGCGCTCGTCGCGCGCGGCTTCGTGCCCCGCGACCTGCGCGTCGAGCGCCCGTCGCTCGAGGACGTCTTCCTCGGGCTCACCGGTCACCACGTCGAGGAGTGAGCAGTGGAGCGGAAGCTGCATCCGGTGCGTGCGCTCACGGCCGTGCTGCGGCTCACGTGGGTGGAGCTCAAGCTCTTCCTGCGCGAGCCGACGACGGCCGTCTTCGTCTTCGCCTTCCCGCTGGTCCTGCTCTTCGTCATGGGCGAGATCTTCGGGACGGTCGAGGGCAGCGACATCAGCTTCAGGGGCTTCGACGCGATGGACTACTACGTGCCGGCCTACTTCGGGCTCGTCGCCGCCTCGATCGGCGTGATCATGCTCCCGGCGCACCTGACGGGCTACCGTCAGGGCGGCGTGCTGCGCCGGTTCCGCGCCGCCCTCGTCCCGATGTGGACGGTGCTCGGGGCCCAGGTGGCGGCCGCGCTCGTGCTCGCCGCTCTGGGGGCGCTGCTGGTCTGGCTCTTCGGCTGGCTGGTCTACGGCGTGGACCGGCCGGCGGACGCGCTCGGGGTGGCCGTCGCGTTCATCGTGACCACCGTGTGCTTCGCCGCCATCGGCGCCCTGATGGGCGCCCTGCTCCCGGCGCCGCGGGCGGCGCAGGGCGCCGGCCTGATGCTCTTCTTCGTCATGCTGTTCGTCTCCGGGACGGGCCCGCCCGTGGAGGTGATGAGCGACCTGATGGTGACGATCGGCGAGTGGCTCCCTCTCGAGCATGCCGTCGTCGCCCTCCAGGACCCGTGGCTCGGCTACGGATGGAACGGGAGCGAGCTCCTGATCCTCGCCGTCGTGGCGCTGGCCGCATCCTGGGGTGCCCTCCGCGCCTACCGCTGGAAGTGAGGTGGCCGCGGCTCAGAACCCGGCGAAGACCTTCTCGACCCGCTCGCGCAGCGCGGACAGCGGCTTGAGGAGCCGCGGGTCCCCGTACACCCATACCGGGCCCACCGGGTCGGGGGCGGCGACGAGGCTGCCCTCGTCGTGGGCGGTGACGACGAAGGGCAACGCGGCGGCGGTCGGCACCGCGGGGTCGGCCTCCACGACCTTGGCTGCCGCGGCCGGCGCGGTGGCGAAGACGAGGACGTAGTCAGGCGGCAGCCGCGGCGAGATCGCCGTGCCCGGCACCTCGGCCAGCACGGCGAAGCCCTGCGCCTCGAGGAGTTCCACGAGGCGCGCCGCCGCGGCCTGCGGGCGCAGGGAGGTGCGGACGGCGTTGCGGTACGCCGACTTGGCGCGATGCTCGCCGGCGTCCTCGGGCTCGGGATAGGTGGCCCGCAGGTACTCGACGATCCGTGCGGACTGCGTGACCACACGGTCGCCGTCCTCGAGCACCGGGACCGCGGCCTCGCCGGTCAGAGCGACCACCTCGGCGCGGTCCTCGTGACGGGCGGGCACATTGACGGCGACGAACGTGAGACCGAGTTCGGTCAGCGCCTGCCGCACGCGGTGACAGTGCGGACACCACTCGACCTGATAGAGCCTGAGCATCTGGCCTCCCCGGGCGGACGGCCCAATTCCACAGGGACGAGGGCCGGCGCGCAAGGGCGGAGAGAAGTACGGGCTCGACGGCGGGCGGCGCGGCCGATTGACACCCTTGCCCGCCGGTGCCTATATGGAGGCCTGCAGGATCACATGGGCCGGTCCTTGCGGGCGGCCGACGACGTGGGGCGTCGCCGGTCGCGTCGTCGCCGTGACCTCCTTCGCCCGTGCGCCTGAGAGCCGGACTCGCGCGCCGGCAGCCGCCCAGGGCTTCGGCGGCGCGCGTCCATTCAGCGAAGGAGCCGCCACATGGAACGCCCTCGTCACCTCGTGCACGGCGCCGTTCGGGTCTGCCTGGCGCTTCTGGCGCTGTCGGCCATGCTCGTGCTGGCGGGCCCGGCGACGGCGGCGCCGCCGGACGAGACGCTCAGCCTCGACCAGCTCCGCGCGCGGCTCGAGGCCGGGCCCCTGGACGGCTTCATGAAGACGTCGATGAGCGGCTACGCGGTGGAGGAGGTCCCGGTCACCGTCTACGCCCTGGTCGAGGACGCGTGGGGCAGCCTCATCCTCTTCGAGGCGACGGGCCCGGAGATCGAGCGCATCGGCGGCATCGCGCTGGGCATGAGCGGAAGCCCCGTCTACGTCGACGACGCCGCGGGAGCGAGGCTCATCGGGGCCGTGTCCTACGGCGACAGCTTCACGCTCGGCGGCATGGGTCTGGCCACCCCGATCGAGTACATGTCCGATCTGCAGGCGGCCTACCTGAAGGAGCCGTCCTCGATCGCCGGCACCTACGACCTCGACGAAGCGGTGGAGACCGGCCACGGCCGCCTGACGAGCGTCGTGATCGCGCCGTCGGCGGCCGCCGGCGAACGGGTGGAGGCGGTCGCCGGGGAGAGCGTGATGGCTCCGCTCGCCCTGGTCGAGATCGGCGGGCTGCGCCCGCAGAGCCGTGCCTACCAGGCGCTGGCCGCCCGCCTCGAGCGCAGCGGCCTGACCGTGCGGCCGGCGAGCGGCGCCGGCGTGTGGGACGGCCCGCCGGCGCCGCCGCTCGAGGCCGGCTCCCCGTGTGTCGCCATGTTCTCGCGCGGCACCGTCTGGTTCGGCGCGGCCGGCACGGTGACGTATGTCGACGGCGACAGCGCGCTCCTGTTCGGGCATCCGCTCTGGTGGGTCGGCGCGACAGAGGCGGCGCTGCACGCCGGCTACGTCTCCGGCGTCTGGCCGAGCCTGCTCGCCCCCTACAAGCTGGTCGCGCCCCGCGACGAGAAGGGGACCGTGGTCCAGGACCGCTACTGGGGCGTCGCCGCGCGGCTCGACCAGGCTCCGGACATGGTGCCCGTCACCACGCACGCGGTCTACCCCGACGAGGGGATCGAGGTGACCGACCAGTCGAGCGTCTCGCAGTGGCTGCTCACGCAGCCCTACTACTTCGAGGCCGCGCCGTCGGTGACGATGTACGCGCTGACGGCGGCCGACGACGTCGAGTACTACGCGGGCAGCGCCGCGACGACGACGCGCGTCGTGGTCTCCGACGACACCGGGAGCTACGTCCTCGAGCGCGCCAACCTGTGGGACACGGGGGACGACGTCGCCATGGAGGCGTGCGGGGACCTCTACTCCTTCCTCGGGGCGCTGGCCGACGACGCCGACGGCGTGCTGCGCCCACACGTCGACTCCATAGAGCTCGACGCGTCGATCTCCCCGCGTCGCCGCTCGGCGCGCATCGCCGGCGTGGTGCTCCCCGAGGGCCTCTTCGTGGGCGACAACCCCGTGGTCGTGCAGTACTACTCGTACGGCTCCGGGGAGCTGCAGAGCCTGCAGGGGACGCTGACCCTCCCCAGAGGCGTCGCGCGCTCGGGGACGCTCAGCGTGGCGCCGTCCTCGTGGGAGGCCTGGGACGACGACTGGTATGAGTTCGACGGCTCGCCGCCGCAGACCCTCGCCGAGCTGGCCGACGAGCTCAACGCGGGCGCGGCGAACAGCGACCTCACCGTGACCTTCGAGCCGGACTACGCCCTCGAGCCCGTCACAGTCGCAGCACGGCTGGCGACGCCTTGGGTGTTCGCCAACGAGTACTGGGGGGAGACGGCGCGCGTGCGCGTCGCCGCCGACCGCACGACCGTGCCCTTCGGCGGCAGCGTCCGGCTCTCGGGAGCCGTCGAGGCCGTCGACGGCGCGATCCGGCTCGACGTCCTGCGGCGCGACGCCGGGCGCACCGGCGAGACGTTCGTGAAGACGATCACCGCCTGGGGAGACGGCGGCGCGGCCCGCTTCACCACGAAGGTGAGCGACCTGCGGCGCACCACGAGGATCGTCGTGCGGACCCACCCGACGAGCGAGTACCTGTCGGCCAACGGCGTGGTGTCCGTGAAGGTGAGGGCGGCGGTGGGCCTCCGCGCCGAGCCGCTCTCGTCGGGAGCCCGGTTGACGGTCAAGGTGCGGCCGCTCGCGGCTTCCGGCACCGTGCTCCTCGAGAGGCTGAAGGACGGTCGCTGGGTCGTGGTCCGCAGCGTGCCCAGAGCGCCCTCGGAGACCGTGACGTTCCGCGTGGGGCCCGGCACCCACGTGCTGCGCGCGCGTTTCGTCGAAGGCGACATCTGCGCCAACGGGGTGTCGCCGGTCCTGACGGTGAGGGCAGATTGACGCGGGGCGGCGTGCGCTACGCGCCGCCCGCGAGACGACGGGCGAGCTCCTCGGGCGAGGACGCCGGCGCGAGGCACGACGTGCCGCGGCAGACGTAGACGGCGGGCGCCGCATCCGCGGGCTCCGGCCCCACTGCGGCGGCAGTTCCTGCGGGGAGGCCGCGCGCCGCGAGGCGCGCGGCGTCCCGCACGGGGTCCAGCAGTTGCACGGTGCGCAGCGCCGACGGCGCCGCGAGAGCGGCGGCGTGCAGCGCCGCGGTCCGCTCGTCGTCGGCGCCGGTGACGACCAGGTGGTCCGGGCGCGACAGGGCGCGCAGGAGGGCGGCCGCGAACGCGGCGGCGCCGATGCCGTGGCCGGGCGCGTGCGGCGCCCACGCGGCGAGGAGCGCGAGCGCACGCTCGCGGTAGGCGGCTTCACCCGTGAACGCCTCGAGCCTCAGCCAGGCGTCGGCCATGGCGGCGTTCTCGTCGATCGCCGGGAGCGGATCGTCGAGCAAGCCGCCGGCCGCGGTGGTCGCTTCGCGGTCGAAGAGCCGGCCGTCAGGAGCCGTGAGGCGTTCGGCGACCCAGGCGGCGAGCGTCTCGGCGCGGGCCAGGTGCTCCGCACGCCCGGTGACCTCGTGGGCGTCGAGCAGCGCCGCCGCCACGGCGGCCTGATCGCCGAGCAGTCCGCCGGTCGCGCCCTGCGCGCCGTCCGGGCTGAGGTAGTGCACCACGGCGCCGTCGCGCCGGGCGTGCGCCCAGAGGTGATCGAGCAGCGCCACCGCGCGGTCGGAGAGCTCGGGGCGCTTGAGGACGACCGCGCCGCGCAGGAGCGCCCGCGCGGCGAGGGCGTTCCAGTCCGTGTAGGCCGTGGTGTCGACGAAGGGCGCCGGCCGGCCGCTCCGCCCGTCGGCGTCCAGCGCGTAGTAGCGCTCGTCGGCGTCCTGGCTGCCGCCGAAGACCGGCGGGTCGTCCCGCCACAGCGTCGCGGTCAGGTAGGCGATGACCCCCGCCGCCGTACGGCGGTACGCGACGGCGCCCCCGAACTCGCTGCCGGCTCGAGCGCCGGCGGCGGACGTGACCGCGCCGTGGCGGCCGGACCGTCGCGGGTCTCCCGCGGTCCGTCCGCGGTCGCCGGCTCCGCCCCCGCCGTCGGGCGCCGCCGCGCCCGCGAGCGCCGCGGCGTCGAGGTAGAGGACGGCCAGACGAGCGTTGTCCTCGAGCATCTTCTCGTAGTGGGGCACCGTCCAGTCCCGCCGCGTCGCGTAGCGGAAGAACCCCTCCTCCACGCGGTCGTAGACGTCACCGGCGGCCATGCTGGTCAGGCTGACGCGCAGGACGTCGCGCAGCCGCGGCGCCGCCAGCAGCGCCGCCTCCCCGCCGCCGCGAAGGCCGACGTACGCGAGGAGGAAGGTGAACGCCTCCGGCTGCGGGAACTTCGGCTCGGTGCCGAGCCCCCCGTGCAAGGGGTCGAACGCGCGCACCAGCTGCAGGGCGACCTGGTCGACGAGGTCTCCGGGCGCGCCCGCGTCGCCGGCGAACGCCGCGGCCTCGTCGGCCGCACCGATCCGCGGCGCGCGCGGCGGCGCGGTGCTGGGCTCGCCGGGGCGATCCGTCGGCGCCGCGCGGTGCGCGTCCCGCGTCGCGGTCCGCCGCCCGGCGGCGGCCGTCCGCTCGGCCGCGCGCTGCGCGTCGAGCGCGGTGAGCTCCTCGAGGTGCTCGTCGAAGAAGCTGCGGACCCGCTCGAGGGCCGACACCATGTCGTCGGGCGGCAGGTAGGTGGCGCCGGTGAGGACCTCCCCGCCCGCCGTGAGGAACGCCGTCGTCGGCCAGCCGCCCATGTTGTAGCGCCGGTTCACGTCCGGGTCGCGGTCGTTGTCGACGCGCACCGGCACGAAATCGCGGTTGACGCGCTCGATGACGCGCGGGTCCGAGTAGCTCGTCTCGTCCATGACGTGACACCAGTGGCACCACACCGCGGACAGGGACAGGAGGACGGGGCGTCGCAGGCCTCGCGCCTCCGCGAACGCGTCCGTGCCCCAGGGGCGCCAGCGGATCTCGGCGGCACGGTTCGGGCGCGGCGAGAAGCGGAACTCCTGACGAGCGGAGGTCATGACTGCGAGGATCTCTGTCGTCGCCGCATCGGTCCGTCCTTCGTCGTCCGGGCCCGGGGCCGATCCCGGGTGGGCTGCCCGCGCGCGTCTCGCCGCACTCCGCCGCGGCGTTCAGGGCGAGTCTTCCCCGCCGCCCGTCGTCGCCTCACCTCCGGTCCTCACCTCGGCGCCTCATGGGTCCCGGCCGCCGCCGCCCGACGATGGTTGACGGCACACGTCGACGGAGTTAGCGTGAACACTGTTCGCAGAGCGAACAGCCGTCGCGAAGGAGAACGATGTTCATGAGCGAGCCGTCCGGGTCGGCGGCGGCCTCCGCCGGTCCTTCGCGGTCCCCAGGGCGCCGCGAGCGGCGCCGCCGGGAGACGCGCGACGACATCCTGCGCGTCGCGCGCAGGATCGTGATCGAGAACGGCGCCGAGAACCTCACGGTGCGCGAGGTCGCCCGGCGGACCGGGTTCGCGCCCTCCGCCCTCTACCGCTACTTCGAGGGCGGCCGGCCCGAGATCCTCCTCGCCCTCGCGCGGGCCAGCGTCGCCGTGCTCGAGGGCCACCTCGCGCGCGTGCCCCAGGGACTGCCGCCGGCCGAGCGCATCGTCGCCATGGGGGAGGCCTACCTGCGGTTCGCGCGCGAGCATCCCGAGGAGCTGGGCCTTCTGTTCGACAGTCTCGCGGCCATGGAGCCGCTCGATCTCGAGCACCCCGACGAGGCGTTCCTCGCACCCACCGGCGTCTACCGTCTCCTCGAGTCCGCGCTCCGCGAGGGGATGACCGAGGGCGTCTTCCGCATCGCCGAGCAGGACCTCATGTTCGTCATGCACGGTACGTGGGCGCTCGTTCACGGTCTGGCCATGGTCGAGCGTCTGCACGAACAGCACGGCGGGGTGTTCGACGACCGCGGGCGCGATCTCATCAGGGCCTTCGTCAACGGTCTCGGCAGCGAGTGGCAGGGCGACGCGAGGGGGCGTGGCGCGTGAGTCCGCGGCGTCCGTTCTTCACCGAGCGCCTCGGGCGTCGGGCCGCACTACACCCCAGACGCACCGTCGCGCTGTGGCTGGCCGTGGCCGTTGCGGCGGCGATCGTGTCGTCGCTGTGGGTCGGCGTGCTGGTCGCGACCGACGACTTCGTGACCACGCCGGAGTCGAAGAGGGTCGAGGACCTGGTCAACGAGCGGCTGCCCGGTGCGGCGGCCGACACCGAGGTCGTCGTCGTGAGCTCGGACGCGCACAGGATCGGCGACGCGGACGGGGCCTTCGAGCGCCGCGTCGCCGACCTCGTCGCGGCGATCGAGGCCGTCGGCCCCGAGCACGTCGAGCGCGTGGTCTCGATCGCCGACGCGGGGACCGGCGGCGCTGCCGCGGGCGCCGCCGCGCCCGGCGGCGACGGCACGGCGGAGGACGACGGAGCGGAGCCCGACGCCGCGGCTGAGCCGGCCGCGCCCGAGGCCGCGGCCGACGAGGCCCAGTCGCCACTCGACGCGACCGCGGCCGACGGCGCCGGGCTCGCCGAGGCGCTGGTCTCGGAGGACGGCGACGCGACGATCGTGCTCGTGACGCTCGCGGGGAGCGCGAGCGACGCCGAGGAGCACGCGCGCCCGCTCTACGACCTCGTGCGGGCCGAGGACGGGCGCGACGGCTTCGCCGTGGCCGTGACCGGCGACGGCACGTGGGGCATCGAGGCGCGCGACCTCGCGGAGTCCGACCTGCGCCGCGGCGAGCTCATCGGCGTGCCCATGGCGATGGTGGTGCTGGTGCTGGTCTTCGGCGCCGTCGTGGCGGGTCTCGTCCCTCTGGTCCTCGCCGCCGTCGCCATCGCGCTGGCCACGGCGCTCACCATCCTCATGGGCACGTGGTTCGACGTCTCCGTCTTCGCCACCAACATCATCACCATGATGGGCCTCGCGGTGGGCATCGACTACTCCCTGCTCATCGTGTCGCGGTTCCGCGAGGAGCGCCGCGCCGGGCGCAGCGTCGGCGACGCCGTGGCCCGGGCGGCGGCGACGGCCTCGCGCGCCGTGTTCTTCAGCGGCGGCATCGTCGTGCTCGCCCTGACGGGCATGCTGATCGTCCCGTACTCGATCTTCACCAGCCTCGGCGCCGGCTCGATCTTCGTCGTCGTCGCGGCGGTGGCCGCCGCGCTCACGCTGCTGCCCGCGGTGCTCTACCTGCTCGGCGACCGCGTCGACCGCCTGCGCGTGCCCGTGCCCGGGCGCCTGCGCCGCGCCGCGACCCCGGGCTCCGACGACAGCGGCGGCGTCTGGGCGCGCGCCGCGCGTGCGATGATGCGCCGACCGCTCATCGCCCTCGTCGCGAGCTCCGCCGTCCTCGTCGTGGCGACGCTACCGCTCCTCGGCATGGAGACGGGCATCTCCGGGGTGCGCGAGTTCCCCGACTCGACGAGCGCCAAGCGGGCCTTCGTGGTGCTCGAGCGCGAGTTCTCGGCCGGCCTCACGGCCCCCATCCTCGTGACCGTCGAGGGAGACCTCACCGATCCCGCGATCGCCAAGCGCCTCGAGCAGCTGCAGACGCTGGCGGCGACCGGCGACCGCTTCCGGCTCGTCGGCTTCGAGACCTCCGACGCCGGCGACCTCGCCGTGGTCAAGCTGGCCGTCAACGCCGACTCGACCAGCGAGGAGGCCAGGGAGGCGGTGCACTACCTGCGCGACGAGGCGGCACCGCTGCTCGAGGCGATGGCGCCGGTCGACGTGCTCGTCGGCGGCGTCCCCGGCCTCTACACCGACGCGCTCGACATGATCGACGCCTTCACGCCGTGGGTGATCGGGGTGGTCCTGGCGCTCAGCTTCGCTCTCCTCCTGATCGCCTTCCGCTCGCTCGTGATCGCCGTCCAGTCGATCCTCATGAACCTGCTCTCGGTCGGCGCGGCCTACGGACTCGTCACGCTCGTCTTCCAGGACGGATGGGGCGTCGACCTCCTCGGCTTCACTCAGGTGGAGCGGATCCTCGCGTGGCTGCCGCTGATGATGTTCTGCGTCCTCTTCGGGCTCTCGATGGACTACCACATCTTCCTGCTCAGCCGCATCCGCGAGCGCTACGACCTCACCGGCGACACGCGGGAGGCCGTCGTCTTCGGCGTCGGCTCGACGGCCGGCATCATCACTGGGGCGGCGGCGATCATGGTCGCGGTGTTCGCCGGCGTGGCGATGGGGGAGATGACGATGTTCCAGCAGCTCGGCTTCGGCCTCGCCGTGGCCGTCGCCATCGATGCGACCATCGTGCGGTCCGTGGTCGTCCCCAGCGCGATGACGCTCCTCGGGAAGTGGAGCTGGTACCTCCCGCGGTGGCTCGAGTGGCTGCCGCAGGTGCGCGTGGACGCGCCCGAGGCGCGCCCCGCCGAGGAGCGCCGGCCGGCCCGGCGGCCCGAGGCGGCCGCCGGGCCGGCCGGCGCACGGTCTCAGCCCTTGAGGTAGCGGTCGAACCAGTCCAGCACGAGCTCGAAGCGCTGGACGCGGTGCACCGGGCTCCCGGAGCGCGTCAGCTCGTGCGACTCGGCCGGGAAGCGCACCATCTCCACGGGCCGTCTGAGCAGCCGGAGGGTGACGAAGAGCTGCTCCGCCTGTTCGACGGGGCAGCGCAGGTCGTTCTCCGAGTGCAGGATCAGCAACGGCGTGCGGATGTCCTCGGCGTACGTCGTCGGTGACACCCTGAGGTAGGCGTCCACGTCCTCGTAGAGGAAGGCGCCGAGGTAGCCCTTGAAATCGAAGCCGAAGTCGCTCGAGCCCCACTCCGAGACGAACTGGTTGACGGAGCGCTCGCTGACCGCCGCCTTGAAGCGGTCGGTGTGGCCCACGATCCACGACGTCATGTAACCGCCGTACGAGCCGCCGATGACACCGAGCCGGTCGGGGTCGATGAAGTCGAAGCGTCGCAGCGCCTCGTCGACGACCGCCATGCAGTCCTCGTAGTCCACCGAGCCCCAGCCGGGGCCGTGCTCGCCCGGTCCGCGGATGGCCCGGCCCCAGGCCTCCGAGGAGCCCGACGAGCCACGCGGATTCGAGAACAGGACGACGTACCCGCCGCCGCAGTAGACCTGGAACTCGTCGAAGAACTCGTTGCCGTACTGGCCGAAGGGCCCGCCGTGGATGTTGAGCAGCGCCGGATAACGACCCCCAGGCTCGAAGCCGGCGGGCCGCATGACCCAGGCGTCGACCTCGCTGCCGTCGGCGGAGACCGCCGTGAAGCGCTCGGCGGCGGCGAGCTCGCGAGCGGCGGCGAAGGGCTCGCCGACGAAGGTGACGCGACGCCCCTCGACGACCGCGGCTCCCGCAGACGACCTCCCGGATGGCGGGGCGTCGCCGGCCGTCTGCGCATCGACCGGGCCGGTCACGCCGGCGCCCACGAGGAGCTCGGGCAGCGTGGTCGGGTCGGTCGCCGTCCAGGCGAGCCGCCCGCTGACGACGTCGAACCCGTGGACGCCGCACTCGCCGTCGACGACCAATTCGGGTGCGGCCGAGCCGTCGGCGGCGACCCTGTAGAGATGAGTGTCGCCGCGGTCTTCGACGAGGAAGTACAGACGGCCGCCGTCCCAGGCCGGGGGACGGGGCGTCGGGTACGGGTCGCAGTTGCGGTCGAGCGCCTCGGTGAGCAGCCGGATCTCGCCGTCGGCGAGATCGACGACGCCCACCTGGCTGTGCCGCGGGTCGTCGAGGACGGCCGGGTAGTACAGCAGCGCGAGGCGACGGCCGTCCGGGGACCAGGCGAGCCCGTGGACCTGGCCGCCTCCCTGCGTGACCCGGTACGGCTCGGGTGTCGCGGCTGGGGGACCAGCGGCGCCCTCGACCTCGCCGGCGCCGGGCGCGGAAGCGCCGGCGAGCGCATCGTCGCCGGCGGCCGTCGCGCTCGCCGTCCCGGCCGCGCCCGCGGGCGTCGCGACCAGGTACACGTCGGCGCAGAGCTCGAGGTCCCAGTCGGGGTGTCGTGCCGACACGAAGGCGATCGTCGAGCCGTCGGGCGACCAGGCGGGCGAGGAATCCTCGAAGTCACCGTCCGTGACCTGTCGCGGCGCCCCGGAACCGTCGGCCGGCACCACGAACAGGTGTCGCGGCCGATCCGCCGTCCAGCCGACGTCGTCGAGCTTGTACTGCAGGCGGGTGATGCGCCGCGGCGCGCGGCGCTCGTCGTCCTGCTCGTCGTACGCGGCGTCGCGCACGCGGGAGACGAAGACGATCGTCGCTCCGTCGGGCGACCAGGCCGGCTCCTGGACGTCCTCCTTCAGGCTCGTCAGCCTGTGGGGTTCGCCGCCGTCGACCCGTACGACGTAGAGCTGGGCGACCGTGTCGTCGCGGTTCGAGGTGAACGCGAGGCGTCTGCCGTCCGGCGACCATCGCGGCGCCGCGTCACGCTTCTTCCCGGCCGTCAGCTGCCGTGGCTCGGCGGACCCGTCGAGGGGCGCGAGCCAGATCGCGCTGCGGTAGCGGTTCGCGTCCCGGTCGACGGCCTTCACCACGTAGGCGACCGTCGTCCCGTCGGGCGAGACCCGGGGATCGTCGACCCCGGTCAGCGCGTAGACGTCTTCGGGCAGCATGCCGTTCACGGGCGTGGCCTCCTCAGGCGCCGGAGGATTCGTCGCGCCGGTCCAGCGGCACGAACTGTACGCCGAGACCGGTGGGGAGCTTCTCGACCACGGCCACGGTCGGTCCGTCGTCCTCCTCCTCGGGGGAGCTTGCGGTGCCGGGATTGAGATGGAGGACGCCGTCGATCCACACGGCCGAGGGCACGTGCTCGTGGCCGGACACGACGAGGTCGAGGCCGTCCAGGGAGATCTTGCCGCGGGCGATGCGCTTCTGCAGCCGCTTCGGCTTGTGCCCGACGACGAAGCGCACGCCGCCGACCTCGCCGACCACCTCCCGCGGCAGCTCACCCACGACGTCGGCACGGTCGAGGTTGCCGGCCACGGCGGTGACGGGCGCGACGCTCGCGAGCTCGGGGAGGATGGACGGGTCCATGATGTCGCCGGCGTGGATGATGTGCCGCACGCCGGCGAACACCTCGAGGACCCGGGGGTCGAGGTAGCCGTGCGTGTCGGAGAGCACGCCGATGCGGACCGGCCCCGGTCTCCGCGGGCGCCGTGCCGGCGTGGCGCCGCCGGCGGCGCGGGCGGGCCCGGCGGCCCGGCCGGCGTCCGCCGCGGGAGCGGGTCGGGCGGGCGGCGCGGAGGATGTGCGCGGGCGTTTCGCTGACGTGTCCTTCTTGGCCATGACCGGGCCTCCACGGTCGGTAGGACGCTCATGGTACACCCGCCGGACCGGCCGCCAACGCCGCCGCGTCCTCGTACGCCGCGCCGGTCTGCGAGAATGCTCGTGATGCGGGACCGGACGGGTGTCGGCGTCGCGAGAGGAGTCGTGGTGGAGACCGAAGGAGAGCCGAGGCGGCGCGTGCTGGTGGCCTACGCGACGCGCCATGGGTCGACGGCGCAGGTCGCCGAGACGGTGGCCGAGGAGCTGCGCGCGAGCGGGTGCGCGGCGGAGCTGAGGCCCGTCGACGACGCGCCCTCGGCGGCCGGGTTCGACGCCGCCGTGATCGGTGGGCCGATGATCTTCGGCTGGCACAGGGAGGCCGTGAAGTACGTGAAGGCACGGCGTGACGTGCTGGCCGCCGTGCCGGTGGCCTACTTCGTCACCGCGGCATCCCTGACCGACGACGGGACCGACGCCGTCGCGGGTGTCCCCATCGTCAAGGACGCGTGGCTGGCCAAGGCGCCGGCCCGCCCCGGCAAACTCGGCTACCGCCAGCGCTACGCCCTTCCGTCCCACTACCTCGGCGGCATCCTCGACGCGACCGCGCCGGTGCGACCGCGCCAGGCGGCGTTCTTCGCCGGCGCCCTCGACCTGACGAGGATGAACCTCCTCGAGAAGCTCTTCGTGATGCTCGTGATCGGCGCGACGCCGGGCGACGGTCGCCACTGGGACGCGGTCCGTGAGTGGGCGCGCGGCCTGCCGGCGGTGCTGTTCGACGCCGAGGAGGCCGGACCGGACGCGTGAGCGCCCGCGCGCGGCACGCACCGGTCCGCCGGCCCGGCGCCGGCGGGCCGTCCGGTCGCGGCCGGGCCGGCCGTCTGCGCCGCCGGCGAGCCCCTCCGCCGGCGCGTGGGAGCGGCGTGGCGGACGCTCAGCCGGGCAGGGGTTCGGTGTCCCAGTCGGAGGGCTCGAACGCGGCCCCGCGTTCGGCGCCCACGACGAACATCACCGTGCCCGGCTCCTTGGCCACGACGCCGCGCACCGTCGCGGGATCGGGCACCCAGAGGAAGGTCCCCGCGGGGGCGTCGATCTCCTCGTCCCCGACGCGGTAGGTGGCGTGGCCGCTGACGATCAGGAAGAGCTCCTCGTGGTTGGCCCCCGTCTCGTCGTGGTCGTGGGTCAGGATGTCGCCGGCGTACGTCGCTCTCGAGAGGTTCGTGCCGAAGGAGCCGATGTCGAAGAACCGGCGGACCGGTTTCCACTCCGCCCCCGGCGACGAGCCCTCCTCGAAGGGGATGTCGTCGATGTGCGCCACTCTCCACGATGCGCCCGTGCGTTCGCTGCTCACTTGGCCCTCCTCCGTCCGTGACTTGCGCCGGGGTCGATGGTCTCGGGAACTCCGTGCTCTCGTCGCTTCTGCATCAGTCGGGCCGTCTCTCCTCCCACCGGGTCTTCGCGTCGGCGGGTCCGTGGGCCGCGGGCGCCACGGCGGGACGCGCGGACGGCTGCGAGCCGCGCGCCCATCAGCCCGCCGTGGTGCCCCCGAGGCGCGGCGCGCCGAAGGCCCGGACGCTGCGCACGGCCCGGTGCCAGTCGTCGCGCCGGGCCACGACGTCGGCGCCGGGCCGCGGCACGAAACGCCGCGCGGCGTGCCACAGCGCCGCCACTTCGGTGTCGTCGGCCCACAGCCCCACGGCGAGGCCGGCGAGGTAGGCCGCGCCCAGCGCCGTGGACTCGGGTTGCGCGGCGCGCAGCACCGGGGCGCCGAGCAGGTCGGCCTGGGCCTGCAGGAGCAGATCGGAGCCGCTCGCGCCGCCGTCGGCGCGCGCCTCCAGCGGCCGGAGGTGCGAACCCTCCTGGATGGCCTCCACCAGGTCGGAGACCTGGAAGGCGATGCCTTCGAGCGCGGCGCGGGCGACGTGGGCGGCGGTCGTGCCGCGCGTGATGCCGAGGATCGCGCCCCGCGCCTGCGGGTCCCAGTGCGGGGCGCCGAGTCCGGTGAGCGCCGGGACGAAGACGACGCCGGCGCTCGACTCGACGGACTCCGCGAGCGCTCCGACCTGCGGCGCGCGCTCGATCAGCCCGAGGCCGTCGCGCAGCCACTGCACGACGGCCCCGCCGACGAACACCGAGCCCTCGAGTGCGTAGGTGCGGCGTCCGGCGCGCTGGAGCGCGACCGTGGTCACCAGCCCGTCCGGGGCCGGGACCGGCTCGTCTCCGACGTGCAGGAGCAGGAAGCAGCCCGTGCCGTAGGTGACCTTCGTCAGGCCCGGCGTGGTGCACGCCTGACCGAAGAGGGCGGCCTGCTGGTCGCCGGCGACGCCGGCGACGGGGACGGCCGCCCCGAGGACCTCCGGGTCGGTCTCGGCGACCACCCCCGAGCTGTCACACACCGCGGGCAGCACGTCGCGCGGCACTCCGAAGAGCGCGAGCATGCCCTCGTCCCAGTCGCCTCCGGCGATGTCGTAGAGCAGGGTGCGCGAGGCGTTGGTCGCGTCGGTCAGATGGCTGCGGCCTCCCGTCAGGCGCCAGATGAGCCAGGCGTCGACGGTGCCGAAGGCGAGCTCGCCCGCCCGTGCCCGATCCATGGCGTCCGGCACGGCGTCGAGGATCCAGCGCAGCTTGGTGGCCGAGAAGTACGGGTCGAAGAGGAGGCCCGTCGTGCGCCGCACGGCGGCCTCGTGACCTCCGCGGCGAAGCTCGTCACACGCCGCGGCCGTGCGCCGGTCCTGCCAGACGACGGCGCGCGCGACCGGCTCCCCGGTGACGCGGTCCCAGACGATCGTCGTCTCGCGCTGGTTCGTGATGCCGATCGCCGCGACACGCGCGGGGCCCGCGCCCGCCGTCGCCAGGACGTCACGCGCCGTGTCGCGCTGCGTCGTCCAGATCTCCTCCGGGTCCTGCTCGACCCACCCCGGCCGCGGGTAGTGCTGCGTCAGCTCGCGCTGGGCCGAGGCCACGATGGCGCCGGCGCGGTCGACGAGCACCGCGCGCGAGCTGGTCGTGCCCTGGTCGAGGGCGAGGATGAGGTCGGCGTGGCTCACGGGCCTATCTTACGCCGCCGCATCAGCCGAGAAGGTCCTCGAGGGCGCGCCTGCGCCGTCTCCAGTCCGGGACGAACTGTTCCACCAGCGCCCAGAACGACCGCCCATGGTTCCGGTGCACGAGGTGACAGAGCTCGTGGAAGACGACGTAGTCGACGCACTCGACGGGGGCGCGGACGAGGTCGAGGCGCAGCGACATCGTCCCTTTCGGCGACAGGCTGCCCCACCGCGTCCGCATGCGCTTCACGCGCACTGCCGGCCGGCGGTGACCGTTCGAGGGGAACGCCGCCCAGCAGGCCTCGAGGCGTTCCGGCAGGACGCGTGCCGCCTCGCTCGCGTACCACTCGTCGAGTAGCTGCTTCACGCGTTGGGCCGACGCCGCGGCAGGCTCGGCGTCGCCTCCGGCCGGGTCGGCGTCCGGCCGCACGGCGACGCACAGCCGGCCGCCGGCGAGGCGCACGCCCTCGGTCTCGGCCGGCACGATGGCCAGTGGGTAGCGCTGCCCGAGGTGGAGATGCGGCTCGCCGTCGCGGTACCACAGGCGTCTGCGGAGCTCCGCGTCGGCGAGCCGCCGCCGGGTGCGCAGGATCCAGTCGCCGTGCCTGCTCACGGCGCGCAGCACGTCGCCCTCACGCGCTCTGCGCGGCGCTCTCACGACGACGCGGCCGTCCCGTTCGACCACGAATCCCACCGTCCGCCGGTCCGAGCGCACGAGCTCGAACACGAGCGTCTCCCCGCCGAGGTCGAGCGAGCGAGTCACTCCTCGCCGCGTGGCGCTCTGCGTGGATGCGATGCCGCCCATCGACGGCATCCTATGCACCTCGCGCCCGAAGAGGCCAGCCGGTCCGGCGCGCACGGGCCACGGGAGTCGTTCGCGTGCCCCGGCGTCGACGTCCCGGCTGCCGGGGATGGGCGTGCCGGGCACGTCGGGTCGCCTCCGCCGGCCGCACGGGCGGTGTACCTCGGCCGTCCGCACGGTTATGGTGGCACGAAGCTGACCGACGTCCGCGTCGAGTGCGTCTCGGGTCACGGCGCGACGACGAGGAGCCGACGTACGGTGAAGGCTCCGGCGGGCACGGGACATGACCTCACCAGAGGGGGCGGAGGGACGCGACAGTACACGGCGCGGGAGAAGTCGATGAGCGACGAGACAGTGACGCTGGAGCATGATGCGGACACCGGACGGTACGAGGTGTACGTCGACGGCCGGCGGGCCGGCCACGCCGCCTATCGCGACGAGGACGGCCGGCGCGTCCTGGTCACCACGGTGGTCGATCCCGAGTTCGGCGGTCGCGGCCTCGCCGGCCGGCTTGCGAAGCGAGCCTTCGACGACGCCCGCGGGGCGGGACTGCGCGTCGTGCCGCAGTGCTCCTACATGGCCAAGTACGCCGAGCGGCATCCCGAGTACGCCGAGCTCGTCGAGTAGGCGGGCGAACGCGCCGGGCTGAGCCGACGGGCCGGCAGCTCGGCGCGGCGCGCCTCCGGCCGTGCGCGACCGCCGAAAGCGCGCGCGAGCGACTCGCCGCGCAGGGTCACGCCTTCGACGCCTCGCCCGGTGTCACCGTCTCCGCTGACGCCGCCGCCCACGACACCGCCTCGGCGACGGTGGGGTGGACGGCTCGTGCCGTCTGCAGGTCGTCCAGCGTGGCGCCGGCCTGCAGTGCCAGGGCGAGCCCGTAGATCAGCTCGCCCGCGGACGGCCCGGCCACGTGGGCGCCCGCGAGCCGGTCCCGGTCGTCGAACAGGAGCTTGACGAGGCCCGGCCGTTCGTCGCGGATGATGGCCTGCGCGACCTGCGCGAAGCCGCCGCGGGCGACCCTGTAGGGCGCACCGCGCTCGGCGAGCTCGGGCTCGAGGAGGCCGACGCGGGACACCTCGGGGGCGGTGAAGCAGGTCGAGGGGATCACGGCGTCCGCGACGCTCCGTGACGACCCGCCGAGGATCGCTTCGGCCACCCAGCGCCCCTCGTGCCCGGCCACCGGGGTGAGTTGGCGACCGCCCGCCGCGTCGCCGGCGAACCGGACCCGCGGGTTGCTGACGCTGCGCAGGGCCCCGTCGAGTCTCGGCCGGCCCTCGTCATCGACCTCGACGCCGGCTGCGCCGAGGTCGAGGTCGGCGAGCGCCGGCCGGCGCCCGGTCGCGGCGAGCACGCGTTCCGCGCGGTAGCTCTCCCTTCCGATGTCGCCCTCGGCGGCGATCTCGAGCGCGCCCCGTTCGCCGCGCACCTCGCGGACCTCGGTTCCGAAGTGGACCTCGACCCCGCGCCGGCGGAGACCCTCGACGACGATCTCGGCGCACTCCGCATCGAAGCCCTGCAGCACGCGCCGCTCTCTGACGAGCAGGCGCACGGCGGTGCCGAACGAGGCGTAGATGCCGGCCATCTCCGCGCCCACGTAGCCGCCGCCGACGACGACGAGCGAGCCGGGCAGCTCTTCGTAGAAGAGCGCGTCGTCGCTCGTGTCCATGAGGTCCGCGCCGGCGATCGGCGGGACAACGGGTCGCGAGCCCGCGGCGACGACGACGTGGTCGGCGCGCAACGTCTCGCCGCCGACCTCCACCGCGTCCGGGTCGACGAACCGGGCCGTGCCGTGCCGGATCTCCGCGCCGGTGTCGCGGAGGATCCCTTCCTGATCGCCGGCGTACGCGTGCATCACCTCCGCCTGCCAGGCCAGCGTGCGCGCCCAATCGACGGCGTCACTCGCGTCGACGGCCTGCCTGCCCGAGGCACCCGAGAAGACGTCCGGCGCCTGACGACCCCCGGCGCCCATCCGGTCGGCACGGCGGCACCGTTGCAGCGCGACGCCCGCCGCGTACAGCGCCTTCTTCGGGACGCAGCCGCGCCACAGACACGTGCCGCCGGCGACGGCGCGTTCGGCGACGACGACGCGTCGGCCTGCGCGTCCGAGCGTCCGCGCCGCCTGACTGCCCGCCGTACCGGCGCCGATGACGATGACGGTGCCATCTTCCACGACGTCTCCTTCGCTCGTGCGGTCTGTACCCGCGACCCGCCCTTCGCCAGCGTTGCCCGCACCGCTGGCGGCGAGCGCGGCGGTGTCGTACGGTCTGCGGGGACGTGTCCGGAGGGCCGCGGCGCGCCTCCCGCGGCGGCGAGTCCCGCGGCGGCGCGGCGGGACGGTCTGCCGGCGCGGGTCGGGGCTGAGCCGCGCGACCGTGGGCGTCGCGGCGACGAGCGAGAGGAGAAAGATGATCCGTGGACTGAGCGAACGGGTCCGCGACGGAAGACTGTCGGCGGTCTCGCTGGTCGAGCGCGCCCTGGACCGCATCGCGACCTGCGACGGCGAGCTCAATGCCGTGGTCAAGCTGCGCGCGGAGGAGGCGCTCGCGGAGGCGCGCGCGCTGGACGATCGTGTGCATCGCGGCGAGCGCCTCGGCCCGCTCGCCGGCGTTCCCTTCCTCGTCAAGGAGGTCAGCGACCTCGCCGGGATGTCGACGACCCAGGGCTCGTTGGTCTACGCGGACGCGCCGCCGGCGGCTCGCGACGGCATGGTCGTCGGGCGCCTGCGCGCCGCCGGGGCGATCGCCGTCGGCAAGAGCAACATCCCGGAGTTCTGCTTCGAGGGGTTCACGGCCAACCGGCTCTTCGGCGCGACGCGGAACCCGTGGGCGCCTGAGTGGTCGCCCGGCGGCTCCAGCGGCGGCTCCGCCGCCGCCATGGCCGCCGGCATGGTGCCGTTCGCCACGGCCACCGACGGCGGCGGCTCGGTGCGCATCCCGGCGGCGTACTGCGGCCTGTACGGCCTGAAGCCGACGAACGGGGTGATCGCACGCGACCCCGTTCCCGACTGGATCGATTTCTCGACTCACGGTCCGATGGGCGTCGAGCCCGACGACGTGCGCCTGCTGCTCGCGGTCATGGCCGGGCCGACGCCCGGCGACCCGACGGCGCTGCCCGAGCCGCCGGCGATCGCGGCACGTACGCAGGCGCGTCCGGCGCGCGTGTTCGCCGCGCCGAGGCTCGTGGACTGGGGTCCGCTCCCGGGCGCCATCGCCGATCTCTTCGCCGACGCCGTGGAGCGGCTGGAACGAGAGCTGGGACTCCCTGTCGAGCCGCTCGCCGCCGCGGAGGTGCTGGCCGGCGCCGACGTGGGCGACGCCAACGCCGACGACGACTGGGCGACGATCGCGACCTGCGAGCAGGCCCACAGACTCGGCCGCGACTGGATCGAGCGCGAGGGCGAGCGTCTGCACGGCGCCTTCCATGCGGCCATGACGCACGGTCTCCGGATCACGCTGGAGGAATACCTCGCGGCGCGCCGGCGCCGCTTCGCGTACGTGCGCGCCCTCGACGGACTGCTGGGCGAGGACGCCGTCCTGGTCACGCCGACGATGCCCAGCGAGGGCTTCTTCGCCGACGGGAGCCGACCGGGCATAGAGGCGGAGCGCACCTCCGACGACGCCTACAACACGCAGGTCCAGAACCTCACCGGCCACCCGGCGCTGACGGTGCCGGCCGGGCGCTCCTCGAACGGCGTGCCCTTCGGTCTCCAGTTCACGGCGCCGCGCTACCGGGACGACCTGCTCCTCGACCTCGGCGACGCCTGGGCGGCGGCCGGAGCGGCGCAGGCCGCCGCGCCGGCGCCCGGCTACCAGGCGTTCTGGGAGCTCTGAGCCTCGGGGGGGTGGTCCCGGCGTACGCTGTCCCCGGCCCGGCGCGCGTCTGGCCGCGAGCCGGCTCCTCGGGGCGTGGGAGCGCTGCCGACCGCGCCTGCTGTACGATGAGCCGGCGCCGAACGCGACGGGGGACATGACGGAGACCGGCGACAGAGCGACCGCGAGACCCTACCTGCTTCCGCAGGGCGTGATCCTGCGCGCCATCGCGTACTTCATCGACTCCTTCCTCGTGGCCGCGGCGGCGTTCGCTCTCTTCTGGGCTCTCGGCAGCGAGGTCCCCACACCGCCCAGCGTGGTGGACTGGAGTGCGGTGAGCGACTACCTCGCCACCGACTTCGGCGTGCGGCTGCAGTTCGCGGCCACCGGCGGTCTGGTCGTCTACGGAGCGCTGCTCGAGGCCTTGTGGGGCCGCACCCTCGGCAAGTACGTCCTCGGGCTCGAGGTCGTGCGCGCCGCCGACGGGGCGGGCTGTGACTGGCGAGGCGCGATCGTGCGCAATCTGCTCAAGCCCGTGGACCTCATCTTCGCCGGCATGCCGGGGGCTCTGGTCGTGATGGTGACGCGCCGCCGGCAGCGGCTCGGCGACCTCGCGGGGGGGACGCTCGTTGTGCGCCGGCTCCCGGCGCTCCCGTCCTTCGCCGGCATGCCCATGCCCGGGGTGCTGAAGCGCTGCGAGGGCTGCGGCGGGCTCGTCGAGGCGGCCGGCGGCTGCCCGCGCTGTGCGCGACCGCCGGCGACCGCCGACGTCCCGCAGCCGATCGCGGCGATGATGGCGGTGGGGCAGGCCGCGGCGGGCTTCTCCGCGGCGACGCGCGAGTTCCTCGCCGCCGAGGCCGAGTTCCGGCGGGCGTCGGCCGACGAGTACGAGCGGCTCGAGGCGGCGGAGGGCGTAGTCGCGGACCCCGCCGAGCCCCGTGAGGCGGAGGCCGGGGCCGCGCCGCCGGTTCCCACCGGACCGTCGTCCGAGGCCGCGACGGCCGCGCCCGGGGCCGAGGAGGCAGGCCGCGGACCCGACCCGGAGCCTGTCGAGGAGGAGTACAGCGCGCAGTACACCGCCGCGTGGAGCGCCTTCCTCGAGAAGGCCCGCACGCTGCATCGGCGCTCCGCGCTCTTCGAGGAGGCCGCCCGGCAGGCGGGGCTGAGGGTGGACCAGGCGGCGGGTATGCAGCCGGAGCTCGCGGGCGCGATGGACGAGCTCGGCGGCTACCTCGCCGCCGAGGACGACGAAGCGATCTTCGAAGCGTTCCGCGTGCGCGCCGAGGCTCCGCCCGGGCGCGACTGAACAAGGTACGGTCGCCGAGGCGTGCCCGCGCGGGTCTTCGGGCACCATGGTGCTGTCGCATCCAGCACCAGCAAGGAGACCCCCGTGAACGACGACACCACCGCTCCCCGCCGCGGCGAAGCGCCCGCCGGCGCCGGGGCGTCCTCCGATGACGACGCTGGGCTCCGCACCCGTCTCACCCCTCTCCAGTACGAGGTGACGCAGCGCGACGCCACCGAACCGCCCTTCGACAACGAGTACTGGGACGAGCACCGTGAAGGGCTGTACGTCGACGTCGTCTCCGGGCAGCCCCTCTTCAGCTCCAGGGACAAGTACGACTCGGGGACCGGATGGCCGAGCTTCACCCGTCCCCTGGACCCCTCTGCCGTCGTGACGCGCAGAGACCGGAAGCTGCTCGTCCCGCGCGTCGAGGTGCGCAGCGCCATGTCCGACGCGCACCTCGGCCACGTGTTCGGCGACGGACCCCGGCCGACGGGTCAGCGGTACTGCATGAATTCGGCCGCCCTGCGCTTCATCCCGCGCGAGGACCTCGAGCGCGAGGGGTACGGCGAGTACGCGGCGCTGTTCGACGACGGAGCCTGACGCACCGGCGTACCCGACGCGCTTAACCCGGAAGCGAACAAACGCAACCCGGCTTCACCGCCGGTTCATATCGAAGGGGCAAGCTTGTGCTGTGCCCCTTCGTGGGGGCCATCAGAAGGCGGCGACGGCCACCCCCCAGGTCGTCGGGCCGGTCTCAAACGTCGGTGCGGCCCCACCGAGCACCGGCCGTCTGCGGGTCTCCTGTGCGGCCCGCACGAGCCCGCCGAGCTGACGGCCGGGGTCGCTGCACAGCGACCCCGGCCTCGTCTTTCTCCCCGGCTCTCCGTCCCATCCCGTCGCTGCGCCCTGCCCTCTCGGTCTTTCGCACCGCGCACTGCCCTCGGTCTCTCCAACGGTTTCCGCAGTCCGCGTGCACGGAAGACGTGAGGAGATGCCGCCGGCGGCGGTCCGGCGAAGTCCCGGAGGGAGGATGGGCGAGCCCGCGGAGACAGGACGCCGCTTCCGGGGCTCCCAGCAGCGTGGAGCGGCCCCGGCGTCCGCGCCCGCCGCCGGCGCGCGGACCGTGCTCCTCGTCGCCGACGGCACGGTCGACATCGCCGGACCGACACGCGCTCTCGAGGGAAAGGGCTTCGCGGTGCGCCGCGTGCGCGACGTCGAGCACGGCGTGGTCGCTGCGCTCGCAGACCCGTACGACCTGGTACTGGTGGCGGTCGGGGAGCGCGCGGGCGTCAGCGTCTGCCGAAGGATCCGCGCGCGGGCCCCGGTGCCGGTGCTCATCGTGAGCCCGGCCCACGAGGAGCCTGGGCGCGTCGCCGGGCTCGAGGCCGGCGCGGACGACTGCGTCAGCGCGCCGGTCACGGGACGCGAGGTCGCGGCCCGCGTCGAGGCTGTGCTGCGGAGGGGACGCGCGCCCGCCCGGCGCCGCCTCGAGCTCCAGGACGTCGAGATCCTGGTGGCCGAGCGCGAGGTGGTCGTCGCCGGTCGCCCCGTCGAGCTCACGGCGCGCGAGTTCGACGTCCTGTGCTATCTGGCCGAGCGCGCCGGAGAGGTCGTGACCCGTCGGCGGCTGCTCACGGACGTCTGGGGCCTTGAGGACCCGGGCGAGACACGGACGGTCGACGTCCACATCGCCCAGCTGCGACGCAAGCTCGGGCGGCCGGGCGCGATCCGCACGGTGCGCGGCGTCGGGTACAAGGCCCTACCGTTCCCGGGGCAGAACGGGCGAACGGCGCGCCGCGAGGCGGCGGCCGGCTGACCCGGCCGCCGCCTCGCGCCGCGCCTCGTCTCGATGCGGTCGATGCGCCGCCGCTGCGGTCGTGAGCGCCGCCTCGCGGCTCCGTCCTTCTCCTCGTGATACCGTGACGGCTCGTCGCGCACCTTCTGAGGAGGGACTTGATGCCGTGTTGTGCCGCCCTCGCGCTCGGCCTCGTGGGGCCGCGCTTCGCGCTGTTCGTGATCTGGGTCTTCAGCGATTGGCTCGAGCGGGCGTACGACACGTTCATCTGGCCGTTCCTCGGCTTCCTGCTGCTGCCCTGGACGACGCTCGGGTACATGGCCGCGGTCGACTGGCTCGACGGCCTCGAGGGGTGGGGCATCCTCGTCTTCGCGCTGGGCGTGGCGCTCGACGTGCTCACGTACACGGGTGGCGGGCGTCGGGCCCGACGCTGACGGCGGGGCGGCCCGGCCGCGCTCGGGCCGCACGCTCAGGCGGGGCGTCCCGGCGTCGCGGAGGGGCGTTCCGCGAAGTGCGTCCGGGGCGCGAGCCCGGTCTCTCCGCAGCACGGGCACAGCAGCAGGCGAGCCGGGTCGGCGACCACGGCCCTGCTCACGGCGAAGTCCTGGCCACAGACGGCGCAGACGAACGCGACGAGCTCGCGCGTGGCGGCACAGCCCTGGCCGGAGCGGTGCGTCTCGGACGTGGAGACGAGGGGCGGCGGAGTCACGCGCCCCTCACCTCGCGACCATCCGGGGTCGCGGGCCGGGCTGTCGAAGCAGGCGGAGCATCGGCGGCGGCCGCAGTCGTGCCGGGGAGGCGGCGAGCTCGCGGGCCGGGGACGTCATCGTGGCGCTCCGGCTTCAGGGCGTCGATGAGGTGGAGCTGCGGACCCCTGGACAGGGGGAGGCCCGCTTCGGGGGAGTGAGCGCCGGACGCGTCCCGCACGAGCTCGTCGCGGCCGCCGCCGTCGAGAAAGGCCTTACCGAGTCGCTGCCGCTGTCTCAGGCGTCGGTCCTTCATGGTGTCGTGAGTGTGAGGGGCGAGAGTGAGCGGATGATGAGGGCGAGAACGGCCACGGGTCAGCGTCGGGTCGCCGTGCGGCGCCGGCCGGGGGCGCCGTGCCGACTGCGGAAGGCCGGCCGCCTCGGAGCGCCGCGCCGGCACGGCGCGCGGGCCGGCAGCCTCGTCGTCCGCCCCGTCAGGCGCCCTCACCGGCCGGCCGCAACGAAGGGGCCGGCCGGAGACGCCAGACGTCGCGCACGAGGAGGACCCAGAGCGAGGCGGCGATGCCGACGCCGGCGGAGAGCCAGCTCGCCGCCGTCACCCCGAGAGCCTCGGCGGCGGGGCCGGCCACCGCCAGGCCGGCCGGCCAGAGGGCGAGCGACGCCATCCAGTCCCATGCCGTGACGCGCCCCAAGGCCTGGGGCGGCACCTGCGACTGGATCGTGGTGTTCCAGACGGCGACGAGCACGCCGACGCCGATGCCGCGCAGGCCCTGCACGACGGCGAGGGCGACCGGGCCGCCGCCGAGGGCCAGGGTGAGCGGGGCGAACACGGCGAGGCTGCCGGTCAGGGTCACCGTCACCATGGGCCGCCGCGGCCGGTAACGCAGCGCGAACCCGGCGCCGACGAGCATGCCCCCGCTGAGGACGCCCGAGACGACGCCCCAGGCCAGCGGGCTGTAGCCCTGGTCGCGCAGCGCGATCGGGCCCAGCACCTGGAACGGCGCGATGACGAGGCAGAGCACGAGCATCGCGCGCAGCAGCATCACCGCGAGCCAGGTCCGCGAGCGCACCTCGCGCCAGCCGTCGCGCAGCTCCTTCACGAACCGCTCCGGCGCCCGGGTGCGGACGACGGCGGGCACGGCGAGGCGGGCGAGGAAAGCGGCGCTCACGAGAAAGGTGAGGCCGTCGACGGCGATGGCCCCGCCGGTGCCCACGGCGGCGACGAGCAGGCCGGCGAACATCGGCCCGACGAACCAGCCGAAGTTGTCGCTCATGCCGAGGAGGGCGTTCGCCTGCTGGAGCCGCGGGACCGGCACGATCTGCGGCAGCAGGCCCCCGGCCGCCGGGCGGAAGAACGCCTCGGCCGACCCGTGGAGCGCAGCGAGCGCGGCGAGCTGCCAGACACGCGCCCAGCCGCCGAGGAGCAGGACGGCCGCCGTGAGCTGCACGGCGGCGCGTACGAGGTCGCTGGCGATCATCACGCGCTCGCGGCGCAGCCGATCGGCCCAGACGCCGCCGACGAGTGAGAGCAGGGCGAGCGGGAGACTCTGCGCCGCGAGCACGAGGCCCAGGTCCGTGCCCGAGCCGGTGAGGTCGAGCACCGCGAACGTCAGGGCGACGGGGGTGATGCCGTCGCCGATGACCGAGATGGTCTGCGCCGCGAAGACGTTGCGGAAGTTGGGCAGCCGGAGGACACCGAGGCGCGCGCCGCGCAGGCCGAAGCGCGAGGGGGGCTCTTCCATGCCGCGAGTCTACACGCAGGGCGCCCGCCGCCACGCCGGTGCCCGCGGGGGGCGGCGCGGTGGCTCGGCTGCCGCGCCGCGTCCTTCAGGCCAGCCGCGTGGCGCGGCGCGCCTCCCACAACGCGAGGCCGCCCGTGAGGGAGGCGAAGGCGAGTGTCACCGCGAGGCCGACCAGCAACGGTCGCACGCTCCAGCCCTCGTTGAGGAGGGCGCGCATGGCGTCGAAGACGTAGGTCGTCGGGTTGACCTTCGCCGCGGCGCGCAGCCAGCCCGCCTGGATGTACTCGAGCGGGACGAAGGTCGCGCTGAGGAAGATGAGGGGGAAGAAGGCGAACGTGGCCGCCTGGGCAGCGGCCGAGTTCTTGGTGCGCAGCGCCATGAAGGCCGCGTAGCCGGCGAACGCCATCCCCCACAGGAACGCGTAGCCGACGACGGCGAGCATCCCGAGCCACCCCGTCGCCGGGTTCAGCCCGAGGAGCAGGCCGAGGAGCAAAATCGCGACCACCTGGGCAACGAGGAGGATCGCGCTCGCGATCATCGGCCCCCAGACGATGGAGAGACGCGAGGCGGGCGTCAGGAGGACCTTGGTGAAGTAGCCCGCCTCGATGTCGCGGATCAGCGCCTGGCCCGCGAGGCCGGCGCCGCTCACCGCCGCCGAGACGATGGACACGGGGAGGATGAAGCCGAGGTACGAGCCCTGGAAGCCCGGCAGCGCGGAGACCGACGAGAGGCCGCTGTTGTAGACGAAGAGGAAGAAGACGCTGATGGCGATGCTGGGGATGATCGCCGCCGGCACCCGCAGGGTCGTGAGGAGGGAGCGGCGGACGAGGAGCACGACGTCGATCACTTCTGCACCTCCTGGCGGCGGCTCGCGGTCCGGCCGCCGGCGTCGCTCGTGCGGGCAGCGTCAGTCGCGGCCCCGCCACCGCCTCGACTCCCGGTCTCGACCGCGTCGTCCGATCCGCCGCCGGCCTCGGCCGGCTGGTCGCCGGCGTCGGCCGATTCGGCGCGTCGTCCCGTGAGACGAAGGAAGACGTCGTCGAGCGTCGGTTGGGCGACGCTGAGACCGCGCAGGGAGAGGCCCGCCTCGTCGATACGGCGGACGACCTCCGGCACGATCTCCGCCGCGACCGCCGCGTAGATGCGCACCTCCGGGCCGGAGACCTGGCGCTGAGGGGCGACACCGGCGAGGACGCCGGCGGCGCGCTCCGCCTCGCCGTCGTCGCCGAACTGCAGATCGACGACCTCGTCGCCGACCCTTCGCTTGAGCTCCCGGGGGGTGCCCTCGGCGACGATCCTCCCGCGGTCGATGATCGCGACGCGGTCGGCCAGGCGGTCGGCCTCCTCGAGGTACTGGGTGGTGAGGAACACGGTGATGCCCTGCTCCCGGTTGAGGCGGCGGACCTCCTCCCAGATCGCCGCCCTGCTGACCGGGTCCAGTCCGGTCGTGGGCTCGTCGAGGAAGAGGACGAGAGGGTCGTGGACGAGCGCGAGGGCCAGGTCGAGGCGGCGCTTCATCCCGCCCGAGTACTCGCCGACGCGCTTCTTCGGGTCGACGTCGGAGAGGTCGACGGTCACGAGGAGGCGTTCGGCCGTCTCGCGCGCCTCGGCCGCGGAGGCGCCGAACAGGCGCGCCTGCAGGGCGAGCAGCTCGCGTGCCGTCATGAGCGCGTCCAGGCCGACATCCTGCAGCGCCACGCCGATCGCCGAGCGCACCTTCGCACCCTGGCGCTGGACGTCGTAGCCCGCCACGAGCGCCTGCCCGGCGGTCGGCCGCAGGATCGTCGTCAGCATCTTGACGACCGTCGACTTGCCGGCGCCGTTCGGCCCGAGGAAGCCGAACACGGTGCCGCCCTCGACCGCGAGGTCGACGTCGGCGACGGCGCGCAGCGGGCCGAAGTCGCGGCGCAGTCCGCTCGTCGTGATGCTGCGGTCGCTGTCGGTGGTCACCCCGCGGCCCTCCCGCCCTGTCTCGGCGCCTGCGCTCACCCTGCGGATCGCGACACGGCGTGCCGGTCGTCGCCGACCTCGCCGTCTCCGCGACTGCCTGAGCGTTCCCCTCCGGCCCTCGGGGCGAAACGGGCAGGGTGTGGACCCGGGCGGCCGGCGGCGGCGACCAGCGTCGCGGTCCCTCGCCCCAGGCCGCAACGGACGTCGCTCGCGACGCCGTTGCCACCGGTGTACGGTGACCGGCGGAGCCTGGACGGACGGAGGAGAGCGGACGTGAAGACCTGGATCGGACGGGTCGTCGGCGTGCTCGTCTGAGTCGTGCTCGTGGTCGCCGTGTGCGACTGGCTGTTCGACTGGCCGCACTGGCTGGTCTGGTACGCGATCCCCGGGGCGATCCTCGGGATCGGCGTCGTCTCCTGGGTGGCCCAGGATGCGGCCAAGGCGCGTCGCCGGCGGGAGGCCCCGGGAGCCTGAGGCACGGCGCGCGAGGCGCGAGGTCGGCGCGCGGCGGGGCGGCGCGACCCGTTGCGCCGCCCCGCCGCGCATCACCCGTGACCGGCCGCGGACGAAGGCCGGCCGCGGGGCCGGCTCATCTCGCCGCCGCCGCCGCGATCACTCCGCGACGCCGCACCAGCGCAGGGTCAGGAGCGCCGCCGCGGCGGCGAAGTCGGCGAGGTCGTCGACGCTCGACCACTCGTCGATCCGGTGCAGCGTGTCCGCCGGGCCGGGGCCGAAGCAGACCGCCGGCGTGCCGCCGAAGTTCGTGAACGTCGCACCGTCGTGCCAGCTGTCGAAGCCCGCGATGCGGCCGGTGCGGCCCACGGAGGCCCCCGCCCCCATCGCCGTGGCGACGATGGGGTGCGCGGGGTCGACCTCGGCGGGCACGACGTCGCAGTCCCAGAACCACCGCAGCGGGTGCTCGCGCAGCCAGGGGTCCACGGCCGCGGCGCTCTCGATGGTCTCGGTAATCTCGCGCTCGAGCTCGCGCGCCGTCCCGTCCTCGCCGACCTGGCCCGGCGGGTAGATCACCTCGCAGGTGAGCCGGCAGGTCGCGGGGTAGGTGACCTCCCACTCGCCGCCGGCGACGACCGTCGGGACGATGTCGCCGGGGCTGACGTACGGGTGCTGCATGTCGGGGCGCCCGCGCCACTCTTCGCGCAGCCGCTCTATCGCGTCGAGCACGAGCCTCATCTTCTCGATGGCGTTGACCGCGCCGCCCTCCCGCCAGTGCGGCTGGCGCATCTCGGCGTGCCCCGGACGTCCCTCGACGGTGATCGTCGGGGTGAGCGAGCCGCGGCAGGCGACCCACACGTCGAAGTCGGTGGGCTCGGCGACGACGCCGGCGTCGGCCTTCACGCCGTGCCGAACGGCCGCCCAGCCGCCGGCGCCCGACGACTCCTCGTCGGTGACGGTGCAGAAGACGACGTCGCCGGCCGGCGCGACGCCGAGCCGGTGCAGCGTCTCGAGGGCGAAGAGCATGCCGGCGACGCCACCCTTCATGTCGGCGATCCCGCGCCCGTAGACGCGCCCGTCCCGCACCTCGCCCGCGAACGGATCGCACGACCAGAGCTCCCGGGGCTCGGCCGACACGGCGTCGATGTGACCGTTGAGCAGCAGACTGCGGCCGCCGCCGCGGCCCGCGAGGCGGGCCGTCAACTGCGGCCGCCCCGCGAAGTCGAGGTCGTCGGGCACGTGCCGGTTGCCGGTCCCCGTCGGCTCCGGCTCCCAGAGGTCGGTCTCGGCGCCGATCGCCCGCAGGCGTGCCTCCAGCACGCGCTGGAGGCGGTCCTCCTCGCGCGGCGGGTCGCCGGTCTCGCGGGCGGTCGTGTCGAGCGCGACCAGTTCCCGCGCCAGGGCGACGAGCTCGTCGCGCCCCTCGGCGACGGCCGCGACCACGCGCTCCTCGAGCGCCGTCAGCGGCTGTGCCGGCCCGCCTCCGGCCTCTCGCGACCCGCCGCCGGACCCGGTGCGTCGGTCGCCGGCCATCAGACGACCGTCAGCGTGGCGGGGAACCGGGCCGGGATCTCGACGCCCGTCTCCGTCGCGATCATCGTGTCGATGACGCCGACGCCCTGCTTGTGCGGGATGTCCCAGATCTGGACCTCCCAGTTGGCCACGAAGCCGGGGTCGAAGACGCCCTTCTCGAAGCCCTCCTCGTCGTTGAGGTAGACGTGGCCGACCCAGTCGGGAGGCATGGTGGCGCCGAGCACGTAGCCGCCGACCCACCACACGTACTCGCGCAGTCCTCCGGCGGCGTCGACGGCGGCGTCCATCAGGTCCTGCAACTTCTGCGTCGGGTCGCCGGGGCGGAGCTGCGCCACGGTCTCGTCGCGTGCCGCGGCGAGCTTCTCGAGCTTCTCCGCCCAGAACGGGTTCTCGCCCAGCGAGAGGGCCCGCGCGGTGTTGCCGTGGTAGTGATGGCAGGCGGCCGACATGTCGATCATGAGCAGCTCGCCCTGACGGATCCGCCGCTCGGTCGCCGGGTGATGGAAGTTGAACGTGTTGGGCCCGGTGCGGACCATCATGCGGATGCCGGGCTCGTCGCTGCCGCGCCGGGCGCACTCGTTGTAGAGGAGACCCATGATCTCGTGCTCCGTCATGCCTGGCGCGAGGGTGGCGGCGAGCGTCTCGTAGGCGGCGTCGGCGATCTCGAGGGCCTTGCGCGTGTACTCGATCTCCTTCGGCGACTTGATGAGACGCACGTGATCGACGATCCAGGAGCCGTCGACGACCTCGCCCGCCCCGGCGCCGGCCAGCCGGCGCGCCAGCTCCTGCATGGCCGGGCCGCCCGGCGCCCAGCTCCACCACTCCAGTCCCACGCGTCCCCCGAGCAGCCTGCGGTCGCGCAGCGTGGCCGCCACGACCTCAGGGCCTTCGGGGTAGTAGAAGCCCTCCTCCCCGTACGTGACGCCGTCCTCCACGACGGGGGACCAGCCCGGGGAGTGGTCCCACGTGTCGAACATGATTGGCTTCACCTCGGCATCGAGCGGGACGGCCAGCCCTGTGACGTTGCGACCGTCCCACCACACCGACTGGTGCCCGAGGAGGTAGTAGAGGTTGGGCGGCGAGGTCACGTAGAGCAGCTCGACGCCCTTGCGTGCCATCTCCGCCCGTGTGCGCTCCAGCCGCGTCGCGTACTCCTCACGTGCGAACGGCAGCTCCCAGCCCGCGGTGTCGTTGTCCGTCATCGGTCCTCCTTCCTACCAGTCGAGCTCGAGGCGCTCACCCTCGAGCCCGACGATGTCGGTGATGTCCTGCACGGTCTCGAGCATGCCTCGATACTTCCCGTCGCCGTCGCGGACGGCCGTGTAGCGGTAGAGGTAGAGCCGCCCGTCGTCCTCGGGATGCCAGAAGACGGCCTCGTCACGGCTGCCGTCCTTGAAGGCGGCTTCCATGCGCGCGATGATGCGGCGCGACCTCGGCGCGTGACAGTCGTCCATGTGTCGGCCGATGAAGGCCGCGTCGCAGTCGGCGAAGATGCCGCCGTGCCAGTAGAGGAGCGTGCCGTGCTCGTCGGCGAACGACACGTTCACGGGCAGGTGGCGCAGCACGAGGTCCATGTGCTCGGGGACGAGGGTGCCGGCCTGCGGTGTGCCTGACGGTGGAGCGCTCATGCGGCCTCCCGGGGGCGAGATGGCGGCCCGCCCGCGGGCCAGGCCGCTTTCGCGCGATTATTTCACGCGGTTCCACGCTCGCGGTGCCCGGGTAGAAGGCAGCCGTGAGCCGTGCGAGACCGCCGCGGCGCGAGGGCGCCGGCGGGTGCGATCGCGCAAAGGGGTGGTCGAGGTGCCCGTGTACGAACGCCGCAGCACGATGCCCGTCCCGGTCGACGAGCTCTACGCCTGGCACACGCGCCCGGGTGCCTTCGAGCGCCTCGCGCCGCCCTGGCAGCATCCCCGTGTCGTCGAGCGCGCAGGCACGATCGCTGACGGCGACCGGCTCGTGATGGAGGTCCCGATCGGCCCCGCGCACGTGCGCTGGGTCGCGGTGCACCGCGAGCACGTGCCCGGCCACCAGTTCGTCGACGTACAGGAGAAGGGCCCGTTCGCCCTCTGGCGGCACCGGCACGTCTTCGAGCCGGAGGGCGACACGCACAGCGTGCTGCGGGACAGCGTGGAGTACGAACTCCCCGGCCCGCCCGCGGTGACGCGGGTTGCGGCCGGCGCGGCACAGCGCCGCCTCGAGCGGCTGTTCGACTTCCGGCACGCCCGCACCCGCGACGATCTCGAGCGGCACGCGGCCTACGCCGGCCGGCCCCGCCTCAAGGTCGCGATCGGCGGGGCCAGCGGGTTCGTCGGAGCGCACCTCGCGGCCTTCCTGACCAGCGGGGGCCACGAGGTGGTCCGACTGACGCGGCGTCGGGGTCGCGAGCCCGGATGGGTGCAGTGGGACCCGGCTCACGGCCACGTCGACCTGGCCGCCCTGGACGGCGTGGACGCGATCGTCAACCTCGCCGGCGCGTCGCTCGCCAGTCTCTGGACGGCGGCGCGCAGGCGCGAGATCCTCGACAGCCGTCGCCAGACGACCGGTCTGGTCGCCACCGCCGCGGCGTCCCTCCCGCGACCGCCCTCGGTGGTCGTGTCGGCCTCGGCCATCGGCTACTACGGCAGTCGCGGCGCCGAGGAGTTGACTGAGGACAGCCCGGCGGGCCACGGGTTCCTGTCCGAGGTCTGCCGCGTCTGGGAGGATGCGCTCGAGCCGGCCCGTGCGACGGGAGTACGCACGGTCTCGTTGCGGTTCAGCCCGGTGCTGGGCGGCGCCGGCGGCATGCTCCCCTTGATGGCGCTGCCGTTCAAGGCGGCGCTCGGCACGCGGCTCGGCGATGGGGAGCAGTGGATGAGCTGGGTCGCGATCGACGACCTCGTCGGCGCCGCGCTGCTCGCCCTCTTCGACGAGGGCCTGTCGGGGCCGGTCAACGTCACCGCTCCGAGGCCGGTGACGAACCGCGAGTTCACGGCGACGCTGGCCGGGGTCGTGCGCCGCCCGGCGCCGTTCGCGGCGCCGCGGGCGGTGCTCGAGAAGGGGCTCGGCGACATGGGCCGCGAGATGCTGCTGACGAGCCAGCGGGTCAGGCCGGCGCGCCTGGAGGAGGCCGGCTTCCGCTGGCTGTTCCCCGACCTCGAGGCGGCGCTGCGCTTCGAGCTCGGTCGTTGAGGGACGCTGGACGGGCGATGCCGGTGGAGCTGCGCGACAAGGTCGTGGTCGTCACCGGGGCGAGCCTCGGGATCGGCCGCGCGACGGCCCTCGGGTTCGCGGCCGAGGGGGCGCGGCTTGCTCTCTCCTACCTGGAGCACGAGGACGAGGCCCGAGCGGTCGCGGCGCGCTGTCGCGAGCTGGGCGCCCCCGAGGTCGCGACGGACCCTCTCGACCTCGGCGATGTCGGCAGCGTGCGCGGCTTCGTCCACGCCGTCGTCGAGCGCCACGACCGGATCGACGTCCTCGTGAACAACGCCGGCGTCGTCGTCTGGCGCCGGTTCCTCGAGCAGCGTCTCGACGAGATCGAGGCGCAGGTGCGCGTGAACCTCATCGGTCCTCTGCTGCTCACCCGGCTGGCGCTGCCCTACGTGCGTGACGCCGTGATCGACGTGGTCAGCACGGCGTCGTTGCACGGCAGCGCCCGACTCGCACCCTACGGGGCCTCCAAGTGGGGCCTGCGTGGCTTCACCAAGGCGCTGGCCGAGGAGCACCCAGAGCTGCGACTCTACAATGTGCACCCGACCGTGACGGCGACACGCATGAACGACTACGAGGGCATGGCTCCCGAGCGGGTCGCCGAGATCATCGTCAGGGTTGCGCGCGGCGAGCTCGAGCTCGAGCCCGGCGCCGATGTCGATCTGCGGGACTTCGCGGGGGAGACCTGAGAAGGGCGTGTCGGGAGGCCGAGGACGGCCTGACGGGTGAAGCGCGGGTGCGGCGCCGGGCGCGGACCGGCGCGTGAGGACGAGGAGTGGCCGTGAGTGCAGCACGTGCGGACGACGCGAGTCTCGGCCGGTTGCTCATGCTGACCTCGGCGGCCTTTCTCGCGGTGCTCGCGCTGATGACCGTGCTGAGCGCGGCCGGCGCACCCGACGGCGACACGGTCGCGGCGCGTCTCGCCGCACTCGCCCGGGAGGACACCGTCTATCGTCTCGGCTTCTTCTTCGCCTCGCTGGTCCCGGCGACGATGGTGCCGCTCATGGCCCTGCTCGCCGTGGCCGTCGACCGCGGCGGCGACGGGGCGCGGCCGTACGCCGTCGCCGGGGCGCTGCTCGCCGCCGCCTACGCGCCCCTGTCGGCCGCCGCCTATGCCTCCCAGTACACCGTCTTCGCCTGGCTGGTCGCCCGCGACCTGCCCGCGGCGGCGCCCTGGTACTTCGGCAACGAGCACGGCGCGGTGCTGACCTTCGACCTGCTCGCCTACGCGATCTGGGGCGCCGGGGCGCTGCTGCTCGCCTGGCCGCTGGTGACGCAAGGGCGGCTGCGGCGGGCGCTGGGCTGGGTGCTCGCGGCGAGCGGAGCGACGGCGATGGCCGCGTTCGCGCTCCACGCCCTCGGCGCAGCCGCCGCCGGTCCGCTCTCGCTGTTCAGCGGCGCCCTGACCGCGCCGCTCGGCGTCCTCGCCCTGCTCGTGGGCCGGTCGCTCACCCGGCGGGGGGCGGACGGTCCCTTCGTCATCTGAGACCGTTCGCCGCCGGAGCGCCCCCCGCCGCGTCAGGTCCGCCCGCCGCCTGAGATTCGCCCGCGGGCGGCGTCACCTCGCGGAGACCGGCGCGCCCGGCGACCCGCGCTCCTCTTCTTCCTCGACGGCCGTCGCGAACGCCCTGGCGACGACCGCCGCGCCGGCTGCGTTGAGGTGGACGCCATCGATGGAGAAGGGTCCGCTTGCGGCGGCGAAAGCCGGCCGCAGGTCGACGTAGCGCGCCGGCGGCCGGGCCGCGGCCGCCGCCTCGACGAGCACGCGGAGGTCGTCGAACCGGGCGCGCAGCGGTTCGCCCAGGTCGCCGTCGGGAGCGACCGGCGACACCAGGAGGAGCCGGGTGGCGGCCGCTGCGACCGCGGCGAGCACGCGCTCGTACGCGCGTGCGACCGATTCGAGGACGGCGGACCACGCGGGCGGGTCTTCACCGGCGAGCACCCAGTCGCCGTCCGCGGCCGGCCAGTCCCCGGCGGCGAGGGCGAACGCGTCGTTGGCGCCGATCCAGATCACGGCGAGATCCGCGTCCTCGACGCCGTCGCGGCGCAGCCGCGACAGCAGATCCGCCGTCGTGTCGCCCGCCCTGCCGCGGTTCACGAGCTCGTGCCGCGGCAGGCGTCGCGCGAGCAGGGGCATGAAGGCGGCTCCGGGTCGGCCCTCGGTCAGGCTGTCGCCGTAGAACGCGATCCTCACCGGCGCGCCTCCGCAGTCACGGGTGTGCCGCGAGACTCACACCGTCTCGATGCTGAGCATCCCGAGCGCCGTGGTGACATCGATCTCGAGACTGGGACGGTCGCCGGCTTCGTACTCGGGGGTCACGTACTCGCCGCCCCAGAACGTGGCCCCGGTGTCCTTGCGCACGAAGCCGGGCCCGATCGTCATCTGGGCGATGGCCCCACTCACCTTCACGCGTGCCGGCACGCCCGCGGTGATGAGGATGACGCACGAACCCACCGCGGCCATGACCTCGGCCCTGGCGTCGCGGTTGAGGCCGTCGCCGGTGAAGTGGAGGCGCGCACTGCCGGCGGCGCCCTTGACCTCGAAGCGCTCGGCGCTCGCATTGAGGAGTCCCTCGAGCCGCAGCGAGCCTGCGCCGGTCTGCACCTTCATCGTCGACATCGGGGTCAGCACCGGTCGCGAGAAGCCGATCGTCGACTCCGCCGCACCGGCCTGGACGAGCAGGTCGGTGATCGGCAGCCCTCCCAGCTCGTAGGAGGCGTGACCGATGCCGCCCCTGACCTGCAGGCGATAGGGCCGAGCGGTGCCGAGCTCGAGCCTGAGCCGGTTGACCCGATCACGACCGACCAGGCTGTCGATGCGCCACCCCTCGGGGTGCGTGAAACGGACCTCCCCGCCGTAGGTCTCGACGGAGGGCGAGCATTCGGGGGCGTCGCACTCGAGCGTCCCGGCGAGCAGCCGGTCACCCGTCCCGGGCTGCGCGGTCACGTCGCCGGGCGCCTTCAGGGTCAGGACCAAGGTGACGGGATCGACCTCCGGGTAGGCGACGTCGATCGGTTCTGTGCGGGGTTCGTGCGCCACAGTCTCCCTCCAAGGACGTGGCCGACCGCGCTCGCGGTCCAGGCCGGCTGACCTCTCGACCCGTTCATACCCGCCGGCGGTCAGGAGGGCGACGCGGAGGTCGTCAGTGTCACCCCTCGGCCTATGTCGCCATGGGCTGCTGCTGTGTGATGCAGTGGATGCCGCCGTCGGCGCGGGCGAGGGCCCAGGCCGGGACGCCGACGACCGCGCGGCTCGGGAAAGCCCGGGACAGCACGTCCAGCGCCGTCTCGTCGCGGGGGTCGTCGAACAGCGGCACGACGACGGCACTGTTGGCCAGGTAGAAGTTGATGTAGGAGGGTGAGAAGCGGACGCCGTCGCGCGTGCGGTGGACTGGCTGCGGCACTTCGATCACGCGGAGCCGCCGTCCCCGCGCGTCGCAGGCGGCGCGCAGGCGGCGAAGGTTCTCCTGGAGCGCCGCGTACTGGGAGTCGGCGGGGTCGTCCTCGCTCAGCGCGAGGACGACCCCGGGCGCCGCGAAGCAGGCGAGCGTGTCGACGTGGCCGCTCGTGTTGTCGTGGTCGAGCGCCCCCGCCAGCCAGACGACGCGCGACGCCCCGAGGTGCTCGCAGAGGAGCGCCTCGGCCTCGGTGCGTGTGAGTCCTGGGTTGCGACGCGGGTCGAACACGACCTCGGCGCTCGTGAGGAGCGTGCCGTCGCCGTCGGTGTGGACGGCGCCGCCCTCGAAGACCAGCGGCGCCTCGACGGCCGGGATATCGAGGAGCGCGCAGACACGGCGCGCCATGCGCGCCGTGTCCCCATAGTGCTCGTAGATCCCGCCGTAGGCGTTGAAGCGCCAGCAGACGCCGGCCAGCTCGCCGTCGGCGTCGAGCACGAAGGTCGGCGCGGTGTCGCGCGTCCAGCTGTCGTCGGTCGCCAGCGGCACGACCTCGACCTCCGGCCCGAGTGCTCGCCGGGCGTCGTCGGCCGACTCGGGCCGGGCGATCATGCGGACCGGTTCGAAGACGGCGATGCGGCGCGCGACGGCGGCGTACGTCGCGCGCGCCGCCTCGATGTCCGCCCAGTTCTCCGGACGGCAGGGCCAGGCCATCCAGCAGGCGGTGTGCCGCGCCCACTCGGGCGGCATGCGCAGGGGCCGGCGCGGCGCGGGAGCAGGGCGTGGGGAACGTCGCCTCGTCACGACGGGGAGCATACGCCATGGCCGCGGCGCTCGCCCGCGGCGCGCGGCCGACGCCGGGTGCCCGGAGCCGTCGCCCGATCGTCCGGAGGGCTCCGCCCGGCATGGGTGCTGCTAGAGTACCCGGAGGCGCGCCGCCCGCGGTGGCGCGGTGGTCCCGGGACCGGGAAGGGGTGGTGGGCCTCATGGGATGGGGATTCCCGAGCGCGCGGACGGTGCGCGTCCTCGATGTCGTTCTCGTCGTGTACCTCGTCGTGTGGGTGGCGCTGGGGATCGCCATCGGGCGGGACATCGCGCAGCAGGCTGGCCTTGCCGAGCAGGTCGTGCGTGTCGGCACGACGCTGCGCGCCACCGGCGAGGGCTTCCAGGCGCTCGCCGCGATCCCGTTCGTCGGGGACGACATCGGCGCCGTCGCCGAGCGCGTGGTCGCCGCCGGTTCCGAGGTGGAGGCGAGCGGTCGGGCGAGCGTGGACGCGATCGGCGAGATGAGCGTGCTGGTGGGCGTGTCGCTGGCGCTCCTGCCGACGCTCGTGCTCGTCCCTGTGTATCTTCCGCTGCGCCTCGCGTGGCGCCGCGACGTCGCGGCGCTGCGCGAGGCGCTGGGCGGCGACGGCCCGTGCCCCTCGCTGCGGCGCGTGCTCGCGCTGCGCGCCGTCGTGGCGCTGCCCTACGACCGGCTGCGGGCGCTCGAGCCCGACCCGTGGGCCGCGCTCGGGCGCGGCGACGACGAGCGACTCGCCATGGCCGAGCTCGCACGCCTCGGGCTCTCCGCCGGCCCCGGCGCGACGGGCGCCGCGACGGGCGGGGCGACGGCCGGCCTGGACGACTCGTCGCAGGGAGAGGCCTGATGTCCGCCGCCGGGGCCCGCCCGGCCCTGCGCGCGGCCGGGAGTCACCGGGCCGGCGCGGCCGCCGGCGCTCGCGGAAGCGTGCCTCGTGCCACGCGGCTCGTCAGGGCGCGCGACGCCGGCCTGCGCCTCGCCGTCGCGCTCTCGCTCATCACCGCCGCGCTCGCCGCTCTCGTCCTCCCGGCCACGTGCACGGCCAAGTCGTACGTCATCCCGGAGGTCGCCATCGAGGCGACGGTGCGTCCCGACGGCGACATGGTGGTCCGCGAGACCCGCGTCTTCGACTTCGACGGCGACTTCACGTTCGCGTACTGGGACCTCGAGGAGGCCGGGTCCTCCGGCATCGAGGTGCGCGCGGTCAGCGGCCCGGAGGGCGAGTACGCGCGCACCGACGACCCGGGCAGCCGGCCTCCTCGCACCTGGGCGGCGTACGGCACCTACGGTGACGGCACCGAGATCGTCCATCTCGAGGTCTACTTCCGCGCGGTCGACACCCGTCTCCCGATCACTATCGAGTACGTCGTCCGCGACGCGGCCCGAAAGTGGGACGACACGGCCGAGCTCTACTGGAAGTTCATCGGCGACGAGTGGGACCACGGAGTCGGCCGCGTCGACATCCATGTCACGCTGCCGGGCGACGTGGCCCGGAAGGACGTCCGCGCCTGGGGTCACGGCCCTCTCAACGGCCTCGTGACCCGCGAACCTGACGGGTCGGTCAGGCTGACGGTGGACGACCTCCCGCCGTACCGCTTCGTCGAGGCCCGCATCCTCTTCCCGAGTGACGCGCTCGCCAAGGCGCCGGACACGTCCGGCGACCGCCTCGCCGCCGTTCTCGCCGAGGAGCAGCGATGGGCCGACGAGGCCAACGCCGAGCGCCGCATGGCCTCGCTCCGTCGCATCGCGGGCGCCGTGCTCGGCATCGGCGCCCCGCTGGTCGGCCTCGCCCTCTTCATCTGGCTCTACGCGCGTTACGGCCGCGAGCACCGGCCGAGCTTCACGGGCGAGTACTACCGCGAACTGCCCGAGCCCGCGCTGCCTCCGGCGGTCGTCGGCTCGCTGTGGCGCATGGGCGCCGTCAAGGACGAGGACGCCGTGGCCACGCTGATGGACCTGATCGACCGCGGCGTGGTGGAGCTCGAGCGGCGGATCGTGGACAAGCGCGGCATCTTCGGGAGTCGCGACGAGGTCACGTACCAGCTGCGTCTGAACGCCGGCCGGCTGGGCGAGGTCACGGCGTTCGAGGAGAAGCTGCTCGAGGTGGTCTTCGAGGTGCTGGCCGAAGGCGACACACTCGACGTCGACGAGATGAAGAAGCTGGCGAAGGAGAACCGCAGTTCGTTCGCCGCGGCGTGGGCGGAGTGGCGCGCCGCGGTGACGCGTGACGCGAACGCCCGCGGTCTGCTGGAGAAGCGCAGCACCGCCGCCCACGGCTGGACCCTCGCGCTCGGCGGGCTCGTGATCGCAGGCGCCGTCGGCGCGGTCTTCGTCGCCGAGCAGCCGGTCTATGCGCTCGGCGCCGTGGTCGGCGTCGTGATCATGATCGGCGCGCGGGCGGTCAAGCGGCGCTCGCCGGAGGCGGCGGAGGCGCACGCGCTGTACCGCGGCATCCGCAACTACCTGAAGGACTTCGGGCGCATGGGCGAGAAGCCGCCCGACTCCATCGTGCTCTGGCGCTACTACCTCGTGCTGGCCGTGGTCTTCGGCATGGCCGACCAGGTGGTGAAGGACCTCGAACTGGTCGCCCCCGAGATTCTGCAGGACACGCGGCTCGGTCCGACGGCCTTCCTCGTGGGCACCGGTCACGGGGGCTCACCGCTGTCGTCGCTCAACGCCGGTCTCGCCGGCGCCGTCGCCGCCGGCACCGCCTCGAGCGGGAGCGGAGGAGGCGGCGGCTTCTCCGGCGGCGGAGGCGGCGGCGGCGGAGGCGGCGGCGGCGGGGCCGGCTGACGCCCGCCCGCCCGGACTCTCCCCGCTGAGCGGAAGTGCGTACGTAGGCGTGGAGGGCGCATGCGCGCGCGAATGGTGCCGTCGGTGGCTCAGCGGTGAAGGGGTTCGGAAGCCGGCGCGCGAGTCATACTCAGGCGTGATGGCCGCCACGGGACTCGTCGCGTCGCTCGACCACCCCGCCCTGAAGGGGGTCGAAACGGCGCTGGTGGGCAGTGCCAAAGTGCCTCTCCTTCCCTGCCTTCAGGAGGTGACGGAGGCAGCGAGCGTCGAGGCGCTCGCTGTGACGCTGGCCCGCGAGGCCCCTCGCCTGGAGGCGTACGCCGCCGTGCTCGAGGCAGAAGGACTGGGCGACATGGCCGGCACGCTGCGCCGGGTCGTCGCGCGGACCGCCCGCCTGACGCGAATGAACGCGGATCTCGCTGCGGTGCTGACGTGGGTGCTCAACGCGCAGCACAAGACCGCGGGGCGGGCGACCATGAAGTTCGCACCGTGGGCGACGGCCTCGGACCGAGGATCGGCTCCACGCATGCGGCTCAGTCGAGGGAGCTCGCCTTACGTCGTCCTGCCCGAAGTCCTCGTCGACGCGATGGCGTCTGCCAACGGTTGGGTGTACGAACGCCTCATCGGACGACTCAACGCCGCCGCCGATGCATCGGGGCCTCACGCGGAGGTGGCCGCCATCGTCCATGCGGCCGCAGAGGGCCGGCGCGCCGGGCTGGAGCCGCGATTCATACGGCCGCAGCACGTCAAGTCGCTCCTCAAGGTGGACTACAAGTTGGATCGTCTCGGACATCCCGTCATCGTCGACATCAATGCCGGGCTCGTCGGCGCCTGGTTCGACGATCTCCTGTTCCATGACATCGCCGAGTTCGCCGATGTTCGCGCCCGGATCACCCCGCGACTCGTCAAGGCCGTGCTCGACCGCTACCGACTGGAGTGCGGAGACTGGCCGCGCCGCGTCGTGCTGTGCGTGCTCGACGAGGAGATGTACCGGCAGTGGAGGACTGCGGACATCGCCGGGCTCATCGACGAGGTCGGGCGACAGCTCCTCCACGCCGGCCGTGGGAAACCTTCGCTCGCCGTGATCGACGCCCGCGGTCTGCGGTCCGTCGCGCTCGGCGAGAAGCCGTCCGAGCTCTACGCCGGGACTTGGACCGGCATGCCGGACCTGGCGGTGCTCTACTCTTGCCGAGTCGCCCCTGCCATGGAACGGTCGCTGTTGGAGGCTCTGGAGCAGGCAGGCGTGACGCTCGTGGACGGCGCCGTGCACGGCAGCGCGGCGACGAAGGACCTCGCCACCGTCGAGGTGCTCGGCGAAGGTCTGCCGGGCGGGGTGCGTCTTCCGGAGACGCTCGCACTTGGCGCCGTGGGGGACGGCGCGGCCGCGGCTGCAGCTGTGGAGCGTGCCTGGAACGTGGCGACGACCCGTGGCTGGGGACTCCTCGCCGTGAAGATCGACAAGCAGCGCCGCGAAGGCGGCAGCGGGGACTTCCCCACCGCGCATCTGTACCCCGTGACGGCGGTAGGGAAGGTGCTGGCGGCGCGGCAGGTCGAACGCACGTTCGACGGCATCACGGCCGCGTCGGGGCGGGCGATGCGCCTCGTCGTCACACGCGTGGACCACCTCGGGGGGTGCGCCGGGCCATGCGGTCGTCTGGACGTCGAGATCCGCACGTACGCGTTTCCCGTCCTGGCCGACTGAGACACGCAAAGGGCATCACCCCTTCAGGCCGCTGCGCTTCCGCCCGGTTTCCCCTGCCGCCATGCGGTTTGCCGACCCCGGAGGGCGGGAAGGTAGCCGCCGCACCCGAACGACGGTCGTCCCGAGACGCGTGTGGCGCCGGGAGCGGCGAGGAGGGGCCGATGGCACGTCACGTCCCCGTCAAATTCCAGGACAAGCTGCGTCTGGTCCAGCGGGCGGTCGAGGTGGCTCGGGGCCGTGAGCGCCGGCACTTCGATTTCAGCGACGAGGTGGTCACGGGCGTGCGCCTCGTCGTCAGCGAGGTCGCGGGCACGCCGGTGGTCCTCTCGCTGTGGACTCTGGCCCCCGACATCGTCGAGCTCTGCGGCGACGCGGCCTACCCCGCCACGGCCGCGCTGCTCGCCATCGACCGTGAGCAGGCGCGCGAGCTTGCCGAAGCGGGCGTCCTCGTCGATCTCGCGCAGCTGACGCGCAGCGAGTCCACCCCAGGCCTGTACTACGCGCTGTTCGACCACGCGAGCCCGCGCCAGATGCACGACGTCCTTCACCGCGTCATCCCCGGCCTGGCGCCCCACGGGCGCCCCGCCTGAGCCGGCGTGCGCGGATCAGGAGCCGGGCGACCGCACGACCCCCAGAAGGAGGAGCACACCGCGATGGAGACCCCCTACCTCAACACCCCCCCGCCGCCCGAGGAGCTCGGCGCGATGACGAGGGGCAACATCGAGGCGGCGCTGGCGGGTGAGAGCCAGGCCTCGCAGAAGTACCTCGCCTTCGCCGCGGTGGCGCGCGACGAGGGGTACCCGAACGTCGCGCGGCTGTTCGAGGCGGTCGCCTACGCCGAGAGCACGCACGCGCGGAACCACCTCAGCGTGCTCGGCGAGATCGGGACGACGGCCGAGAACCTCAAGGCGGCGTGGGGCGGCGAGACCTTCGAGATCGACGAGATGTACCCGTCGTACCGGGCCGTCGCCAAGCTGCAGGAGAACGAGTCGGCGCAGACGACCATCCGCTACGCGCTCAAGGCCGAGATGGACCACCAGGAGATCTACGACAGCACCCTCAAGGGGGTCGAGGGCAAGAAGGACTTCGACGAGAGCGCGGTCTACGTCTGCCCGGTCTGTGGTCACACCGTGATCGGGAAGCGCCCGGGGTACTGCTCGCAGTGCTACACCGACGGCTCGTACTTCAGGGAGTTCTGATGGACCCCGGACTCGAGAAGCGCCTCCCGAAGAGCGAGGATCTCAAGGCGATGACCCGCGAGAGCCTCGCCGCGGCCTTCGCCGGCGAGAGCCAGGCCGCGGAGAAGTACCTCGTCTTCGCCGAGCAGGCCGAGGACGAAGGCCTGCCGCAGATCGCCAGGCTCTTCCGCGCCATCTCGTTCGCCGAGACGCAGCACGCGCGCAACCACCTGCGCGTGATGGGCGGCATCGGCGCCACGGCGGACAACCTGAAGGCGGCGTTCGACGGCGAGGCCTTCGAGGTGGACGAGATGTACCCGGCCTACGAGGAGATCGCGGTCACGCAGGAGCAGGCCCAGGCGAAACGAAGCCTCAGGTTCGCGCGCAAGGCCGAGACGGATCACAAGTGGATGTACGAGCAGGCGCGCGAGCGCGCCCTCGAGGGCAAGGACGTCGACGAGCAGCCGGTCAGCGTGTGTGTCGTCTGCGGGCACACCGTCATCGGCGACCTGCCCGACAAGTGCCCGGTGTGCGCGGCGGCCAAGGAGTACTACAGGACCTTCTGAGACCCGTCACCGACCCGCTTCCGCAGCGTGTCCGCACTCTGGCCCGTGTCCGTCGCGCATCCGGGCGCGGGCCCGCGCGGCGGTTACGGCGCGGCCGGGCGGCACCCGCGGCCCGCGTCGGACGCGTCGTGCCGCGAGGTGGGCCGAGGCGCCGGGCCGGGTCTCCGGGCGCCCTCTGATAGACTCTGCCGGGCAATCAGGAGGCCGGTTCCGCTCCGGCAGGAGGTCCCCGTGGGCTACGACTTCGGCGTCGGCCGTGAAGCGCCGACATTCGCGCTCGCCGCGCTCGACGGCAGCAGCATCGACCTGCACGAGTACCGCGGCGACTGGTTCCCCGTGCTCGTGTTCTGCTCCGCCGACTCCGCCGCGACGCCCGCGCAGCTCAAGGCGCTGGGGGCGCAGGCGGCCGCCTTCTGGGGCCTGCGCGGCCAGCTCGTCGCGGTCATCGCGGCGGCCGATCCGGCGACGGTCACGGAGACCTTCGGGGGCCTCCCGTTCCCCGTCGTCGTCGACGACGGCCGTGCCGCCGCGGCATTCGGCGCCGGCAAGGCCGTCGAAGGTGAGGCGCCGCCGCTCGCGGTGATCGTCGACCGTGCCGGCAAGGTCGTGTGGATGGGCGAGGGCGCCGACGACCTGAAGCCGGCCGCGCTCCTCGGGGCGCTGCGCGCGATCGCCCGCTGACCGCCGCCAGCGACGCCGCCCGTCACCGTCCGGCGCGTGGGGAGAGGGCGGTCACGGCGCGGCCCGCCGACGCGCCAGGGCGTGGCGGCCTCTCCCGGGCGCGAGCGCGCCGGCGTCGCGCCCGTGTTTCTCCGGTGCCGTCCGTGGAGGCGGCGTTCGACGCGATCACCCGTGTCATTCCGAGGCTTCGCGGGAAGATGCAAGACACGATGCCATCGAAGGAGCGGGCGAGATGATCATCGGTCAGACCATGTTCAGCGTGCAGAAGGGCACGGAGCACCGCAGCGAACGCGTGCTGCGCGAGCTCTCCGCCTTGCAACGCCAGGCCCCGGGACACCTCGGGCACCGTGTCCTCCGTTCGTTCGGCATGTCGCCGCTGGCGAGCGCGCTGTGCGACGAGGGGCGCGAGGCGGCCCTCGGCGACGTGCACTTCATCTTCGAGAGCGAGTGGGAATCGATCGAGGCGCACGACGACTTCTTCGGCAGCGATGCCGTGCAGCGCTGCTATCGGACACTGCAGTCCATCCTCACGACGGGGCCGTTCGAAGTCCTGTACGAGGCGGTCGAGACCTCCGAGGCCAGCGAGGTGGCCTACTGACGGCGGCCGATCCGGCGGTGTGGGCGACGCGCCGCCGACGTCCGGCTCAGCCCCGGCGCGTCAGGCCGATGCGCAGGTCGTTCACGTTGGTGCCGGTCGGCCCCGTGACGACGAGGTCGCCGAGCGCCGCCAGGGCGGGCCCGGCGCGATGGCCGGCGAGGGCGGCGGGCATGTCGATGCCCGCCGCCCTCGCCGCCCGGGCCGTGAGGTCGTCGACGAGCCCGCCGGCGGCGTCCGTGGGGCCGTCGGTGCCGTCGGAGTCGAGGCAGAGCAGGCACGCCGACGCGCCGCCCTCGAGGGCAAGGGCCCCCGCGAGGGCGGCCTCCTGGCTCGGCCCCCCGCCGGCGCCGTCCCCGTCGCCGCCGGGCTCAGTGGCCTCCAACGTCACCGTCGTCTCTCCGCCGGCGATCAGCGCGACGCCCGGGCCGGCGCCGGCCAGGCGGGCCGCCAGCAGGCGGCCGGCGTCGGCGCTCTCGCCCTCCAGCTCGAGGGTCAGCACCTGAGCCCGGTAGCCGAGCGCGCACGCCGCCGCGGCCGCCGCGTCACACATGATCGCCGAGTCGGCGACGACGTGGTAGTGGACGCGCGTCAGCTCCTTGACGGTCTCGGCCGCCGGGTCGGCGCGCCGCAGGTGCTCCGCGACGGCCGGCGGCAGCCGGTCCCACAGGCCCGCCGCGTCGCAGGCGGCGGCGGCGTCCGCGAACGTGGAGCGGTCGGCGGCCGTCAGGTCGGTGAAGTAGTCCGGAGGGTCGCCCACCACGTCGGAGACGGTGAGGTTCACGACCTCGCAGCCGCACGCCGCCGCGAGGCGCCCGCCCTTGAGGCGCGAGAGGTGCTTGCGCACGTCGTTGATGCGCACGATGTCGAGCCCGGAGGCGAGCAGCAGGCCGTTCGTCGCGACCTTGTCCTCCAGCGTCAGACCCTCGGCCGGGGCGATCGCCAGGGCCGAGCTGCCCCCGGTGACGATGGCGAGCACGAGGTCCTCCGGGCGCGCCTGCGCGGCGAGGGCGAGCAGGCGCTCGCCGCCGCGCAGGCTGTCCGCGTCGGGCACGGGGTGAGCCGCCTCGATGACCTCGATGTGGCGTAACGGCCGGCCCTGACCGTGCTTGACGACCACGGCCCCGGCGCGCAGGCGCGCGCCGAGCACGTCGTCGAGGAGCGCGGCCAGACCGATCGTCGCCTTGCCGGCGCCGAGCACGTAGACGTCACGGCCGGCGAGGTCGTAGACCACGTCGCCGATGTGGAGGAGATGGTCTTGGACGCGCAACAGACGCCGCGCCGCCGCCACCGGATCGACGGCGGCGAGGGCCTGCGCCGCGATCGCCAAGGCGTCGCGGCGCAGGCCCTCCCGTCCGTGCCCGGTCAGCCGTTCCGGGTCCTCGAAGCGCACCACGTCAGGCGTCCGCCGCCGTGGCGCCATCGTTCTCCGGTGCCGCCGTGTCACCGTTCATCGCGGGCGTCGCGACGCCGGGCGACCCCGAGCGGGCCGCCGTCATCGGCGCGCGGCGGAAGTCGCGTCCGGGGTACACCGCGTCGCCGCCCAGCCACTCCTCGATCTCGAGCAGGCGGTTGTATTTCGCGGTACGCTCGCCGCGCACCGGCGAGCCGGTCTTGATCTGTCCCGCGTCGAGGGCGACGACGAGGTCGGCGATGCTCGCGTCCTCGGTCTCGCCGGAGCGCTCGCTCACGCAGACGCCGAAGCCGCCGCCGACCGCGACGCGGGCGGCCGCGAAGGCCTCGCTCAGGGTGCCGATCTGGTTGAACTTCCAGAGCAGGGCGTTGCCGGCGCCCTCTTCGACACCCCGGCGCACGCGCTCGGGGTCGGTGACGAAGAGGTCGTCGCCGACGAGTTGCGTGCCGGGCAGCGCCGCGGTGAGCTCGGCCCAGCCCTCCCAGTCCTCCTCGTGCAGCGGGTCCTCGATGCTGGCGACGCCGTAGTCGCGCACGAGCTCGCGGTAGAGGTCGATCATCTGGGCGGTCGAGAGCCGCTCCCCGCCCACGGCGTAGGTGCGAGTGTCGGGGTCCCAGAGGTGGGTCGCCGCCGCGTCGGTGGCGTAGACGGCGTCGTCCGCGTAGCCCGCGGCGGCCACGCCCTCGCGCACGACGGCGAACGCCTCGCGCACGTCGACGATCGGCGTCGCGAAGTCGCCCTCGTCGCCGGTGTTGGCGGAGAGCTTGCCGTAGCGCGCGACGACGATCTCCTCGAGCGCCATGTGGCACTCGCTCGCCATGCGGATCGCCTCGGCGAAGGACCGCGCTCCGACCGGCATCATGATGAACTCCTGGAAAGCCAGGTCGTTCGACGTCAGACGGCCGCCGCCGACGAGGTTGATGAGCGGCACGGGGAGGACACAGGAGCGGGGGTTCAACGCGCGATGGAGCGGCAGGCCACGGACCGCCGCGGCGCAGTGCGCCGCGGCCAGCGACACGGCGGCGAGGGCGTTGGCTCCGAGGCGGCTCTTGCGCGGGCTGCCGTCGAGCTCACAGAGGAAGGCGTCGAGGCCGGCCTGGTCGGTGACGTCGCGGCCGGCCACGGCTGGACCGATGACGTCGTTGACGTTGGCGACGGCGCCGGTCACGCCGAATCCTCCGTAGGCAGTGCCGCCGTCACGCAGTTCGACGGCCTCGGCGGCGCCGGTGGAGCGGCCCGAGGGCACGGCCGCGCGGCCGTGCGACGCACCGGGTTCGCCGGGGGCGGCGCCGGCCCAGACGTCGACCTGGACGGTGGGGTATCCCCGGCAGTCGAGGACCTGGCGGGCGTGGACGGCGGTGATCGCGGCGGTCATGAGTCTCCTTCGCGACGAGGTCTGCGGGGGCGGCCGGCGGTGCCGCCGGCGGGAGGCGACGAGGTCCGTCCGCAGCGCTCGTGCGCTGCGACGGGACCCGCGGACGAGGGCGCGCACACGGTGAAAAGGGCGCGCTGCGGGCGCGGCAGGAGAAGGGCCGTGGGGCGGGCGCGGCGGCTGAGCCGCCGCGCCCGCCCCACGGCCTCCCCAACCGCCTGGTGGAGCGTGGCCGCGGGGGCGAACCAGAGGCGGCGGAGGTCGGCCTCGGCGATCCCGGGGCAGCAGGCGACGACGTTCGGGCAGCGAGCCAGGAAGCGGGCCAGGAGACAGGAGTGGTCCTTCTCGATGGTGTAGGCGGCGACGGCGCGCGCGTGCGCCTCGTCGGGTCCGCGCGCCCCGTCGAACGGCTCGAGCATCTCGTCGCTCCCGAGGCCGTCACGACAGGCGGCGGCGAGGACGACGACGGTCCGCGGCCCGACGAGCGGCTCGACCGCGATAAGCGCCTTGACGGCCTGGTAGAGGTTGAGGTCGAGAGGCGCACCCGGACCGGTCACGATGAGGTCGGGCTCGCCGGCGACCTCGACCGCGGCGGTGCGGCGCACGAAGGCGACGAGCTTCTCGTGCGCCGCCTCGGCGTCGCCGGCCGCCACCGCGGTCGGTCGCAGCGTGCGGTCGAGGACGACGTTCACGACGAAATCGAGACGGGCGAAACGGAGAGCGGCGAGCATGTCCTCGTGCACGGGGTTGCCGGCCAGTTCTCCAGGGCGCGCTCGAGCGTGACTCACGCGCTCGGCGGAGTGATTGGCCAGGATCGTCTCGTAGGCGGCGACTCCCGGCAGCAGCGCCTTGCGCCCGCCGGTGAACCCGGCGAACTCGTGCGGCTCGACCACGCCCAGGCCGATGCGGAGATCGGCCGCGGCCACGATCCCGTTCACGCGCACGGGGGTCCCTGCCGGCGTCACCCCGAGCTCCACGCAGTCGCTGCGGCGCGCGTCGTGGGTGACGACTCGGACGCGCCGGAGCAGCTCCTCTCCGAACATCGTGACGAGCTCGTGCCGGCTGGCCGGGCGGTGGGCGCCGCCGCCTACCACGACGGTCACGTCCTTCGGACCGAGCTCGCCGGCGGCGAGCTCGTCGAGCACGGCGGGCAGCAGGGCGCGGTTCGGCACCGCCCGGGTGGCGTCGCTCGTCACCACGACCGCGGACGAGCACCCCCGTGTCAGGTCGCGCAGGCGCGGCACGCCGGACGGCGACGCGAGGGCGCGTCGCGCGGCGGCCGCGATCTCGACGGCGGGAGGGTCCTCGACGGCGCACAGGACGGCGTCGATGCCGTCGAGCGGCGCGCTGCCCACGAGCGCAGCGAACGCGCCGTCGACGTCGCCCGCGGCGATGAGGTCATCTCGTCCCACGTGCACGAGTCTACCGGACGGCCGCCTCCGCGCGCGTTCGCGCAAGACGGCGGCCGTCGCGACGAGGCGTGCCGCCGCGGTGCCTCTCATGGGTGCGGGACCGCCGCGCCGACGGGCTACGTCGTGCGCCGTCGTCGAAGAAGCTCCTTTGCGCGGCGCCCTGCGGGCCGCCGCAGCGGGTTGACGGTCGGTGGCGCGGCCGGTCTACTCTGTCGGCGTATGGACCGGCTCGTCCTCTTCGACATCGACTGCACGCTGATCGACGCGCACGGCGCCGGCGGCCGCGCGATCTTCCGCGCGCTGCAGAGCGTGTACGGCGTCACGGGCGAGCTCGACGGCTACACCTTCCACGGGCGCACGGACCCCGCCATCATCACCGACCTGGCGACGCGCTGGGGGGCCTCGGCCGACGAGGTCGCGGCGCGGTTCGACGAGTGTCTCCAGACCTACCTCGGGATGCTCGTCACCGAGCTCGCCGACGGGCGCGTCGACGTCCTGCCCGGCGTCGGGCGACTTCTCGAGGCCCTGGCTGCCGAGCCTCGCGTCGTGCTCGGCCTGCTGACCGGGAACGTCGACCGCGGGGCGGCGCTGAAGCTCGCCCCGACCGGGCTCGGTCACCTCTTCACGGTGGGCGCCTACGGCTCCGATTCCGGCCTGCGCACGGAGTTGCCGGCGTTCGCCGTGCGGCGTGCGCAGGAGCTCACCGGGCGGCGCTTCGCGGGCAAGCAGGTCGTGGTCATCGGCGACGCCCCGGCCGACATCGAGTGCGGCGCCGCCCTCGGCGTGAGGGCCATCGCCGTCGCCACGGGCAGGCACTCCGCCGAGGAGCTCGCCGGGTACGGCCCCGACCACGTCTTCGAGGACCTGTCGGACTGGCGCCGGGTCCTCGCCGCGATCCTCGCCTGAGACCCCCCGCGCCGGCGCGACTACACCCGGCGACGTCAGCCGGGACGGTCGCCGAAGCGTGTCGGCGACAGAGCGCCGATGTCCAGCGACGGCGTCTCCCCGGCGCAGATCTCGGCGACCAGCCGGCCCGTGACCGGCCCTAGCGAGAGGCCCAGCATGCAGTGTCCGGTGGCGAGAACGACGTTGGCGTGGCGCGGGCTGCGTCCGATGACCGGCAGACCGTCGGGGGTGAGCGGGCGCGGCCCGCGCCACACCTGGCGGACGGGCCCGTCGTCGGGTACGCCGACAATGCGCGCCGCCGCGCGTCGCAGGCTCGCCAGCCGCCTGGGCTGGAAGCGCAGGTCCCACCCCGCGAGCTCGAGGGTGCTGCCGAGACGCAGCGTCTCGTCGAAGGGCGTGAGGACGACGTGCGCCTCGCCGGCGCAGAGGGGCAGGTCCGCCGTGTCGCGAGGCCGCTCGACGTCGATGCTGTAGCCCTTGGCCGGCTCGATGGGGAGGTGCAGGCCGAGCCGGCGTACGAGTGCCGGCGTCCAGGCGCCGGCAGCGACGACCACCTGGTCGGCGGCGAACGCGCCGCGTGTGGTGTGCACGGCACGCACGCGGGCGCCGGCGGGGCCGCTTCCTGCCGTCCGCCGCCCGGCGCCCACCCCGCGCGCCCGGGGGCCGTCGACCTCGAACCCGTAGGCCTCGGCGCCGGTCACGACCCTGGCGCCGTCGCGCTCCGCCCGGGCGGCCATGGCGCGCGTGAAGGCCGCGGGGTCCATGTGGCCGTCGTCGGGCGTGAGCGCGCCGCCGACGACGCTGCCGGGGCGCACCTGCGGCGCGCGCTCGCGGACCTCTGCCGCCGACAGTACGTCGATCCGCACGCCGAGACCGCGGGTCTCGGCGGCCGCCGTCTCGGCGGCGGCGAGCCCCGCGGCGGTCTCGTAGACGAAGAGCCAGCCGTTGCGCCGGTAGCGCCAGGTCGCGGCCCCGTCGCCGGCGGCGGCGAGCTCGTCGTGGAGGTCGGCACTGACCTCGCTGAGCTCGTGGAGGACGGGTGCGTGGGCGCGCGCCACTCCCGCCGCGCACGCCGCGCGGAAGCGCCAGAGCCAGCGCGCCAGCGCGAGGTCGGCGCGGGGCTTGACGTAGAACGGGCTCGACCCGTCGAGCATCCAGCGCAGACCGTCGCCGAGCGCGCCGGGATGCGCCAGCGGCTCGATCTCGCTCGGCACGAGCAGCCCGCAGTTGGCGTACACCGCGCTCGCCGGAGGGCACACCTCGTGCTCGCGCTCGAGCAGGGTCACGGCGGCGCCGCGCGCCGCGAGCGCCTGCGCGACGCAGGCGCCGATCACGCCGCCGCCCACGACCAGCACGTCGCTGTGCCCGGTCATGCGCCCTCCTCCCCGCCGTCGCGGCCGGACTCGCCCGTCGAGGCCTGCGGCCGCTCCCGTGGCGGCGGAAGACCTCGGCGTCGAGCGCTCCTGTCGCCACGGCGCTCACGAAACGCTAACCTGTCGACTATAGGCTCGCGCGGACCACCACCGGGCGTCAAGGAGCTGAGGCATGCCACGCGAGACCGTGCTCGTCGTCGACGACGAAGAGGACATCCTCGAGCTGGTCAAGTACAACCTGGTCAAGGAAGGGTACGCCGTCGTCACGGTGACGACCGGCGAGGACGCCCTGGCCGCGGCGCGGACGAAGCAGCCCGGCGCCGTGGTGCTCGACCTGATGCTGCCCGGTGTCGACGGCCTCGAGGTCTGCCGGCGCATGAAGGGCGACCCGACGCTGGCCCACATCCCCATCGTGATGCTCACCGCCAAGGGCACCGAGGCCGACATCGTCACCGGACTGGAGCTCGGCGCCTCCGACTACGTCACGAAGCCGTTCAGTCCGCGGGTGCTGACGGCGCGCGTCAAGGCCGTCCTGCGGAGGGAGACCGAGGTCGCCGACGACGGCGGCGTCGTACGCGTGGGCGAGCTCGTCATCCACCCGGGCCGCCACGAGGTCCTGGCCGGCGACGTGCCGGTCAACCTCACGGCGACCGAGTTCCGCATCCTCGTCTACCTCGCCCGCCGCCCGGGGTGGGTCTTCACGCGCCAGCAGATCGTCGATGCCGCCCAGGGGGACGACGTCTTCGTCGCCGAGAGGTTCGTGACCGACCGCTCGGTCGACGTCCACATCGTCTCGCTGCGGCGCAAGCTCGGCGCCTGCGGCGCCTCCATCGAGACCGTGCGCGGCGTCGGGTACCGGCTGCGGGACGCCTGACCGTGCGCCACCTCTTCTGGCGCATCTACCTCACGTACCTGGTCGTCGTCGTGCTCTGCACGGCGGGGGTCGGCTTCTTCGCCCTCCGCAGCGTCGGCGACTTCAACCGCGACCAGACGGCGCGCGAGCTGGAGGCCCGCGCCATGCTGGTGCGGGACGAGGTGGCCCCGCTGCTCGAGCGGGGCGACGTCGCCGCCGCGCAGGGGATCGTGCGGCGCCTCGGCGAGGTCTCGGACACGAGGATCACGGTGATCTCGAACGGGCTGCCGGGGACGGCGGCCGGGGTCGTCGTCGCCGAGTCGCAGAAGGAGCCCGCCGAGCTCGAGCGCCACAGCGACCGACCGGAGTTCAAGGTGGCGCAGACAGGCGCGGTCGGCCAGGCGACGCGCCACAGCGCGACCCTCGACACGGACATGATGTACGTGGCCGTGCCTCTCGAGCAGGGCGGGAGCGTGGTCGCCGTGGTTCGGACGGCGATGAGCCTGGACCGCGTCGGCGCGGCCGTCGCCGGCCTCTCCCGCTCGATCGTGCTGACCGCCGTGAGCGTCGCGCTCGTCGCCGCGGTGATCGGCTGGTACGTGTCGCGGCGCATCGCGCTGCCGATGCGCGAGGTGCGCGAGGGGGCGCGGCGTTTCGCCGCCGGCGACTTCGGTCGCAAGCTCGCCGTGCCGGCGACGGAGGAGTTCGCCGGCGTGGCCGAGAGTCTGAACCAGATGGCCGAGGAGCTCGACCAGAGGCTCCGCGACATCACGCGCGAGCGCAACGAGCGCGAGGCGGTGCTCGAGAGCATGGTCGAGGGTGTGCTCGCGGTCGATCCGGACCGGCGCATCCTGACGCTGAACGGGGCCGCCGCGGGACTGCTCGGCGTCGACCCGGCCGAGGTGGAGGGCGCGGCCATCGAGGAGGCGGTGCGCAACCCGGACCTGCAGGCCGTGGTCGCGGCGGCGGTCTCGGGGCACGGGCCGGTCGAGGTCGACCTGACCGTGCACGTCGGCGGCGGCGACCGGTACCTCCAGGCGAACGGCGCCCTGCTCCACGCCCAGAGGGGCGAGGTCGTCGGCGCCGTCGTGGTGCTCAACGACGTCACCCGGCTGCGCCGGCTCGAGGCGGTGCGCCGCGACTTCGTCGCCAACGTCTCACACGAGCTGAAGACGCCGATCACGACCATCAAGGGGTTCGCCGAGACCCTCGTCGACGGCGCCATGGACGATCCGGCCGCGGCGCGCCGCTTCCTGAGGATCGTCTCCGGACAGGCCGACCGCTTGAACTCGATCATCGAAGACCTCCTCGCCCTCTCGACCCTCGAGGAGGGCGACGGCGCCGAGGTCGACCTGCAGGAGACCCAGCTCTGCGACGTCCTCGCGGTGGCCGTCGAGGTCTGCGCCCCGAAGGCGGAGGCCAAGGGCATCACCCTGCTCGTCGACTGCGCGCACGGCCTGCGCGTCGAGGCCAACCCCCCTCTCCTGGAGCAGGCCGTCGTGAACCTGCTCGACAACGCCGTGAAGTACAGCCCGGACGGTACGTCGGTGCGCGTGACGGCGGCGCCTGACGACGGTGAGGTGGTGGTCGCCGTCGCGGACGAGGGCCAGGGCGTGTCGCGCGAGCACCTGCCGCGTCTCTTCGAGCGGTTCTACCGCGTCGACAAGGCGCGCAGTCGTGACCTCGGCGGCACCGGACTCGGGCTCGCCATCGTGAAGCACGTCGCGCAGGTCCACGGCGGCCGCGTCTCCGTCGACAGCGTCGTCGGCCGCGGCAGCACGTTCAGGATCCACCTCCCGCTGCGTCGCGTCGCCGCCTGATCCGGCCACCGGGTCTGGAGGGGGCGCGGGACCGCGATCCGCGCGGTCCTCCCGAACGGCCCCGGCGGGCCTCCCCGCGCCCCCGCCTCCTTCCCCGCGGACGCCGGCGATCGTCTCGCGACGTCTTGCCGCCGGCTGACCGCGCGCTCACACAACGCTAACCGCGCGCCGGTAGCGTGGCCTTCCGGTGCGTGGACCGCGTGGTCGCGCCGGGTCGGAGAACGTGGAGAAAGGAAGGTCAGGATGAGGAAGTCCAGTCGCCGGTGGCACGCTGTCGCGGCCGCCGCACTCGCCGTGCTGCTCGCGGTCGCCGCGCTCGCGCTCGTGGCGTGCGGTGACGACGAGAGCAGCGAGGCGAGCGGGGTCCCCGGCTCGGGGACGGCGGACACGATCGTCGGCGCCGGGGCGAGCTTCCCCTATCCGCTGTACTCGGCGTGGGGGAGTGAGTACAACAGCCTCAACGGCGTCAAGCTCAACTACCAGTCCATCGGCTCCGGCGGCGGCATCTCGGCGATCACCGCCAAGACGGTGGACTTCGGCGCCTCGGACGCGCCGCTCGCGCCCTCCGAGTTGACGGCCGAGGGTCTCATGCAGTGGCCACAGTGCGTGGGCGGAGTCGTGCTCGTCGTGAACCTCGACGGTGTCGAGAACAACGAGCTCAAGCTCACCGCCGATCTCGTCGCCGGGATCTACAACGGCGACATCACGAACTGGAACGACGCCGCGCTCGCCGCCGAGAATGACGGCGTCGAGCTGCCCGACCTCAAGATCAACGTCGTCCACCGCTCCGACAGCTCGGGCACGACGTGGATCTTCACGAACTACCTGAGCGCCGCCGCCGGTGACGTGTGGACGCTCGGCGGCGACAAGGAGATCGCCTGGCCGACCGGCGTCGGCGGCAAGGGCAACGAGGGCGTCTCGGCCAGCGTGCAGCAGCTCAACGGGTCGATCGGCTACGTCGAGTACGCCTACGCGAAGGAGACGGGTCTCGTCACGACGCAACTCAAGAACGCCGACGGCGAGTGGGTCGAGCCCAGCCTCGAGACGTTCGGCGAGGCGGCCGCGCAGGCCGACTGGGCCGGGGCCGAGGAGTTCTACCTCGTGCTCGTGGACCAGCCCGGCCCGTCCACGTGGCCGATCACGGGCGCCTCGTTCATCCTCGTGCAGAGGGAGCAGGAGGACGCCGGGCGCGCGCAGACGATGCTCCAGTTCTTCGACTGGGCCTTCCGCGAGGCCGGCGGCACCGCCGAGGGTCTGGACTACGTGCCGATCCCCTCGAGCGTCTACGAGCTGATCGAGAGCAAGTGGAGCGAGAACCTGATGTCAGGCGGCTCACCGGTCTGGCCGCTCTGAACCCTGTCGGGTAGGGCCGACGCAAGCGAACGGGGGCAGCAACGTGAGCACACTCGACATCGACGTGAGTCCGCAGGCAACTCCGCCGCGCGGCGCCGCCAAGGCGGCGCCGCGCGGCCACCGCCGCCTCGGCGACCCTGTGTTCCGCGTCGTCGCCCTGGTCTGCGGTCTCTCCGTGGCGATCGCCATGTTCACCCTGGCCGGGGTCCTCATCTACAACTCGTGGACGGCGATCAGCGAGCTGGGGCTGACCCTGCTCACCACGGTCGCGTGGTCGCCGAGCTCGGGCAGCTACGGGGCGCTGGCCGCGCTCGCCGGCACGGCGATCACGACCGTCATCGCCATGGTCATCGCCGTGCCGCTCGCCCTGGTCATCGCGTTGCTGCTGACCGAGCTCGTGCCGCCCCGGGCGGCGCGGGTCCTGGGGACGGGCATCGAGATGCTGGCCGCGATCCCCAGCATCATCTTCGGCATGTGGGGCCTCTTCGTCCTCGTCCCGTTCATGCAGGAGAAGGTGGCGCCGCTGGTCACCGAGAGCTGGCTCGGACGGCTGCCTCTGCTGGCACCCGGCCCGACGTTCCAGGGCGGCGGCTTCTCGATGCTCACCGCCGGTCTCGTGCTGGCGGTGATGATCCTGCCGTTCATCACCGCCTTCAGCCGCGACGTGCTCCTGATGGTGCCGCGCGTCACGAAGGAGGCGGGGTACGGCATGGGCTCGACGACCTGGGAGGTGCTGCGCAAGATCAGCCTGCGGTACGGGCTGAGCGGCATCGTCGGGGCGACCTTCATCGGTCTGGGCCGCGCGCTCGGGGAGACGATGGCGGTGGCGTATCTCGCCGGCGGCGCGTTCCTCGAGGTGCCGCGCTCGGTCTTCGACCCCGGCACCACCGTCGCCTCGCTGATCGCGCTCACGTTCAACGAGGCCAGGACGGAGCTCGACGTCAGCGCGCTGATCGCCATGGGCCTCGTGCTCTTCGCCATCACGATGGTCTTCCAGGTGCTGGCGCAGATATGGCTCAAGCGCGCGCGGCGGACGACGGGGGGGCGGGCGTGAGCGCGCCGGCGACGTCGCAGAACGGCGTGGGCGCACCCTCGCCGTCGCGCCTCGCCGCGCTCAGGCCGCGTTCGCATCGCCGCCGCAAGGCGGTCGACGCCGCCATCAGGGGCTTCTCCTGGGTGGCGGCCTGCGCCGGCATCGCCATCATGGTCCTCATCGTCTGGGAGGTCATCCGGCGCGGCATCGGCGCCATCGACTGGGGCTTCTTCACGGAGCTCCCCCCGGTCGTGGGCGAGGAGGGCGGCGGCCTCGGCAACGCCATCCTCGGCACCATCGTGATCACCGCCGTCGCGGCGCTCATCGCCCTGCCGATGGGCTTCTTCGGCGGCGTCTGGCTGGCCGAGTTCGGTCGCAACGGGCGTGTGGCGACGGCGGTCCGGATGGTGGCCAACGTCAACATGGGCATCCCGTCGATCGTGGTCGGCGTCTTCATCTTCGCCGCCCTCGTGCGGCCGCTGCAGCATTACTCCGGCTTCGCCGGCTCGCTGGCCCTGGCCTTCATCATGCTGCCGGTGATGGCGCGCACGACGGAGGACATCCTCAACCTGGTGCCCAACGAGTTGCGCGAGTCCGGCCTCGCCATGGGGGTGCCGCGCTGGCGCGTCACCCTCGGCGTGGTCATCCGCGCCGCGCGCAGCGGCCTGATCACCGGCGCCGTGCTGGCGACGGTGCGCGTCGCCGGGGAGACCGCGCCGCTGCTCTTCACGGCGCTGAGCAGCCCCTACTGGCTCGACGGGCTCTTCGGGCCGGAGGGGTTCTTCGGCGGACCCACCGCCAACCTGACCAAGACCGTGTACGACTTCTCCGGCATGCCCTACGAGCGCATGCAGGAGCTCGCCTGGGGCGGCGCTCTCGTGGTCATCGCCGCCGTGCTCGGGCTGAACGTGCTCATGCGACTCATCTTCCAGCGAGGCAAGGAATGGTAGGGACCACTGTGAGCGAGACACTGCAGCCGGGCGGGGACGTCCTCGTCGCCCCGCCGACCGAGGTCGCGGCCGCACGGTCGGCCGCCATGGACGAGGAGTTCGACAGGCTCGAGAGCGTCATCTCGGTGCGCGGCCTGGACTTCTTCTACGGCAAGGAGCAGGCGCTCTTCAAGAACGACCTCGAGATCAAGAAGAACCGGGTGACGGCGATCATCGGCCCCTCCGGGTGCGGCAAGTCGACGCACATCCGCACCTACAACCGCATCTACGAGCTGTACCGCGACCACAAGGCCACGGGCGAGATCATGGTCGGCGGCAAGAACATCCTGGCGCCCGGCACCGACCTGCTCGACCTGCGCCGGCGCATGGGGATGATCTTCCAGAAGCCGAGCCCGTTCCCGATGACCGTGTACGACAACGTCGCCTACGGGCTGCGGCAGCACTACAAGCTGAGCCGCTCCGAGCTCTCCGACCGCGTCGAGGACGCGCTCAAGAGGTCCGCGTTGTGGGACGAGGTCAAGCACAAGCTCGGCGAGCCCGGCATCGCGCTCTCCGGCGGTCAGCAGCAGCGGCTCTGCATCGCGCGCTGCATCGCCACCGAGCCCGACGTCGTGCTCATGGACGAGCCCGCGTCGGCCATCGACCCCGTGGCGACGGCGAAGATCGAAGAGCTCATGAACGATCTCAAGGCCAAGTACACGATCGTCATCGTCACGCACAACATGCAGCAGGCGGCGCGGGTGAGCGACTACACCGCCTTCTTCTACGAGGGGTTCATCGTCGAGGTCGGTCCGACGACGCAGATCTTCTCCAACCCGCAGCAGAAGCAGACCGAGGACTACATCACCGGCCGCTTCAGCTGAGCCGGGGAGGGCTGCGACCGTGACCACGCACTTCCAGCGCGAGCTCGAGCGCCTCAAGCGCAAGATCCTCGCCCTCGGCGCGCTCGTCGAGGACAACCTGCGGCTCGCCTTCCACGCCATCGAGACGCGCGACGTCGACCAGGCGCAGCGCGTCATCACGACCGACCTCGTGATCGACCAGAACGAGGTCGACGTCGAGGAGGAGTGTCTCAAGCTGCTCGCGCTCTACCAGCCCGTGGCGAGCGACCTGCGCTTCATCGTCGCCGTCGTCAAGATCAACAGCGAGCTCGAGCGGATCGGCGACCTCGCGGCCAACATGGGCGAGCGCGCCGTGCAGCTCGCCGGAGAGTACCCGGTGCCCGTGCCGCACGCCATGGCCGTGCTCAGCGACCGCGTGCGGGCGATCATCGAGAAGGCGCTCGACGCCCTCGTGCGCCAGGACGCCGTCCGCGCGCGCGTCGTGCTCGCCGCCGACGACGAGGTCGACGAGCTCTACGAGCAGCTCCTCGACGAGCTGAAGGAGCGGCTGCGCGACGACCTCGCGCACCTCGACGCGATCGTCCTGCTGTTCAGCGTCGCGCGCTACCTCGAGCGCCTCGCCGACCACGCCACGAACATCGCCGAGGACGTCCTGTACATGGTCGAGGGCGACATCCACCGCCATCAGTTCCCCGACACCCCGGCCGCCCTCTTCGGCGCCGGGGCGGAGCAGGCGTAGCGCACGGCTCCGGCGGTGCGCATCGAGGACCTCCCGTGACCCACGGGGGGCCTGCCCCCGCGACCCGGGCCGTCCCTACCCGGCCCGGGTCGCACCCCCCTGCGGCATGGTCGGGCGCACGGCGTCCGGGCGTCGGCGGAGTACGTCGCGCGCAGGGGCGGCGACCGGGAGCGACCGGGTGGCGGGACGAGCGCCGCCGGCCTCTCAAGCTTCCGTGCGGCGCGCCGATAGCCACTGCAGCATGGCGCTCCGTCGGCACAGCCTCGGTCTTCTCGTCGCGCTCGCCCTGAGCGTGCTCGCGCTCGCCGCCGGTCCGGTCTCGCCGGCCGTCGCGCAGACCTACGATGACGTGCCCGCCGACTACTGGGCGCGTGCCGCCATCGACTGGGTGACGGATCAGGGGCCCGGCGACGACCGCGTCCTCGACGACTACGCGACGCTGTTCAGGCCGGACCGCCTGGTCACCCGCCGCCAGCTGGCGCGGGCGCTGGTCGTGGCCACCGGGCATCAGGACGACGCGGTCGCCGACCCGGTCTTCCTCGCCGACGTGGTGCCCGACGTCGACCCGTACTACTGGGACATCCAGATCGCCATCGAGCTGGGACTGATGGCGCCGACGCTCGACCTCTTCAATCCTCTGGGCACGGTGCCGGCGCACAAGGCCGAGCGGGCCGTGATACGGGCCCTCGCCCTGCTCCATCCGGAGACCGACTGGACGCTGCTCACGACCCTGAGGCCGTCGGTCTGGCGGCCGAACCCCGACTGGAACACACAGGCCCCGGCGCGCCTGCCCTGGATCGTCGCCTCACGTCACCTTTTGCTGCGCTACAACCACCCCTATCCGTCCGGCGAGGTGCGCGAGCGCTCGCCCGGCGAGGCCGTCTCGCGCGCCGAGATCGCCTACATGCTGTGGAAGGGACTGCGGGTGGAGAGCTGGCGCCTCGCCGGGCTCGAGGCCTACGAGGCGATCACCTTCCCGCTCCTGAGCTACCGCCAGCGCCAGGTGACCAAGTTCGCCCTCAAGTACATCGGCTACCCGTACGTGTACGGGGGCGAGTGGCCGACGGCGGACTCCCCCTACGGCTACCAGGCGCACGGCGGGTTCGACTGCTCGGGCTTCGTGTGGTGGGTGCTGAAGGTGCGCTTCGGCTACCCGATCTACGAGAGGACCGCTTCGGAGATGGCCCGCAAGGCCGTGCCGCGCATCACGCGCTCGAGCCTCAAGTGCGGAGACATCATCTTCTTCGGCGACGACGGCACCGCGTCCACGGTGAGCGACATCTACCACGCCGGGATCTACCTGGGCCGCGGCTGGTTCATCCACTCCACGGGTTCGTCCGCGGGCGTCATGCTCGCCTCGTTGAACGCCTCGGCTTACTGGCGCGACCACTTCGCCTGGGGCCGGCGGGTCCTGCGGCCCGCGGAGCTCGTCGTCCTCTGAGCGACCGCGCGGCCGCGCCGCCCAGGGCTCGTCAGCCCAGGCCGGCGTACTGCCGCCGGTAGTACTCGAGCCACTCCCCGGACTTCAGGCGGCGCCACCATCCTTCGTGCTCGAGGTACCAGGCGACCGTGCGCGCGAGGCCGTCGTCGAAGCTCGTGGCCGGCGCCCATCCGAGGTCGCGGAGCTTCGCGCAGTCGATGGAGTAGCGCCGGTCGTGACCAGGACGGTCGGCGACGAAACGCACGAGCCCCGGGTCGGCCCCGACCAGCTCGAGGATGCGCCGCGTCAGTGTCAGGTTGTCGACCTCGTAGCCGCCGCCGATGTTGAAGACCTGTCCGTTCTCGCCGGCGCGCAGGGCGAGGTCGACGCCGGCGCAGTTGTCCTCGACGTAGAGCCAGTCGCGCACGTTGCGGCCGTCGCCGTAGACCGGCAGGGGCGCGCCGTCCGCGGCGTTGGTGATGAAGAGAGGCACGATCTTCTCGGGGTACTGATTGGGCCCGTAGTTGTTCGAGCTCCGGGTGATGACGGCCGGCGTGCCGTAGGTCGTCACGTACGAGAGCACGAGGAGGTCGGCCGCCGCCTTGCTCGCCGAGTAGGGGCTCGACGGGGCGAGCGGCGACTCTTCGGTGAACGACCCCTCCTCGATCGAGCCGTACACCTCGTCGGTCGACACCTGGAGGAAGCGGGCTACGCCCAAGCTGCGTACCGCCTCGAGGAGGGTGTGCGTGCCCAGCACGTCGGTGCGGATGAAGTCCTGGGGGCCGGTGATCGAGCGGTCGACGTGGGTCTCGGCGGCGAAGTTGACGACCGCGTCGGCGCCGGCGAGCGTCGTCCGCACCACGTCGGGGTCGCAGATGTCGCCTCTGACGAAGCGGTAGCGCGGGTCGCCGGCGACGCCCTCGAGGTTCTCGAGATTGCCGGCGTAGGTCAGCTTGTCGAGGACGACGACCTCGTCGCCGGGGTGGCGGCGCAGCACCAAGCGGACGAAGTTGGAGCCGATGAAGCCGGCGCCTCCGGTGACGACGATGCGCACGTGCGGACCTCCTCAGCGGGCGGGAGAGAGCTCTTCGAGCGCGGCGGCGACGCCGTCGGCCCAGTTGGGCAGGCGAGGGATCGGGCGCTCGCTGGCGAGGGCCGAGAACGCCGGCCGCGGCGCCGGCCGGTCGAGCCCGGCCGTCGTGATCGGGACCACGTCGACGTCGAGGCCTGCCTGGGCGACGATCTCGCGGGCGAGCTCGTACCACGAGCAGTAGCCGCCGCCGGCCATGTGGTAGATGCCGGGCCCGACGCCGATCCGCAGGGCCTCGTCGACGGCCTCGGCGAGGTGGCCGGCGAAGGTCGGCGAGCCGACCTGGTCGTCGACGACGCGCAACGGCTCGCCGGCATTCGCCGGCCTGCCCTGGGGCGCGCCCCCGCTCGTGCCGCGTCCTTCTGCCGCCTCGCCGCCGGCGCGCTCAGTTGCGGCCGTGAGGATGGTCTTCACGAAGTTGCGCCCCGTGGCCGAGAAGAGCCAGCTCGTGCGGATCACGATGCCGTGAGCCCACTCGAGGACGACACGCTCGCCCTCGAGCTTGGTGCGCCCGTAGACGTTCAGCGGTCCCGGGGCATCGCTCTCCACGTAGGGCGCGCCCTTCGCGCCGTCGAAGACGTAGTCCGTCGAGAAGTAGACCACGGCGACGTGGGTGCCGCGCACGGCGGCGACGACGTTGCGCGTGCCCTCGACGTTCACGGACCGGGCGGCGGCCGGGTCGGCCTCGGCTCCGTCGACGTCGGTGAACGCGGCCGCGTGCAAAACGACATCGGGGGCGAAACCCCACACGGCGGCGCGCACGGCCGCCGCGTCGCGGATGTCGAGCGCCTCCTCGCGCGAGAGGAAGACGTCGCCCTCGAGTACGCCGGCCAGCGCGGCGGCCAGCTGTCCCCCGGCGCCGGTCACGAACCAGCGCGGCTCGTTCACGGCGCCGTCTCGCTGGGGCCGCGGGCGCCGGCGGGACCCACGGCACCGGCTGCCGGGGCGACGGGCGGTCTCCTCACCGCAGCTTCACGCCCCAGTCGTACCCGATGTCCGGGTCGTCGTGGGGACGCTCCTCCTGGTCGGGCGTCTCGTAGCGGTAGGGCTCGGTCGGAGCGTTGACGATGTACGCCTCCTCGGGGCTCACGCACTTCCAGCCGTGCCAGACCCCGGGCGGGATCCTGACGAGCAGCGGGTTGTGCTCGCCCATGAAGAACTCGTCGGTCTGGCCCCTGGTCGGCGAGCCGTCGCGCCCGTCGTGCAGGGCGAGCTTGATCATCCCCTTGACGCAGACGACGTTGTCGGCCTGGCCGCGGTGGAGGTGCCAGCCCTTGACGACGCCGGGCAGGGTCGTCGTCATGTAGAACTGGCCGAACTTCTCGAAGAGGTCGTCGTCGCAACGCAGGCACTCCATGAGGCGGCCGCGCTCGTCGGGGATCACCTTGAGCTTCTTGGTCATGACGCCGTCGATCATCTCGCCCGTCCTTGGTCCGCGCGGCCGGCGGCCGCCTAGAGGATGCCGATCTGGCTGGAGTCGCCGACCATGAAGCGATAGGCCACCGGCCGCCCGTCGGAGCGGGCGATGACGCAGTCGCGGCCGATGAGGCTGTCGGTCATGCGCGCGCCCAGCCTGCTGATGCGGCTGTCGCCGAGGATAATGGAGTGCTCGACCTCGGCCTCCTCGATGGTGACGCCGTCGCTGATGGCCGTGTACGGCCCGACGAAGGTGTCGCGCAGCGTGCAGCGCTCGCCGATCACGGCGGGGCCGCGCACCGTGCAGCGCTCGAGCACCGAGCCGGCGCCGACGCGCACAGCGCCCTCGATCGTGGTCTGGCGCAACTCGCCCTGCACGTCGGCCTCGAGCGTGCTCAGGATGAGGCGATTGGCCTCGAGCATGTCTTCGAGCTTGCCCGTGTCCTTCCACCAGCCGGTGACGCGGTGCGACTCGACGCGCAGGCCACGGTCGATCATGTGCTGGAGGGCGTCGGTGATCTCGAGCTCGTTGCGCCACGAGGGCCTGATCGCCCTGACGCTCTCGAAGACGGCCGGGGTGAAGAGGTAGACCCCGACGAGGGCGAGGTCGCTCGCCGGCTCCTGCGGCTTCTCGACCAGGCGCCTGACGCGACCCTCGGCGTCGAGCTCGGCGATGCCGTACGAGGACGGATCGGGGACCTGCTGGAGGAGGATGAGCGCGTCGGGGCCGCTCTCGGCGAAGCGCTCGACGAAGCGCGTGACGCCCTCCTTGAGCAGGTTGTCGCCGAGGTACATGACGAAGGGGCTGTCGCCGAGGTAGGGCTCGCTGATCAGCACCGCATGGGCGAGCCCCAGCGGCGCCTCCTGGGGGATGTAGGTGACGCGCAGGCCGAAGCGCGAGCCGTCGCCGACTGCGGCCTCGACCTCGGCGCGCGTCTCGCCGACCACGACGCCCACCTCGTCGATGCCGGCCGCGCGCAGGGCCTCGAGGCCGTAGAAGAGCACGGGCTTGTTGGCCACCGGCACGAGCTGCTTCGCCGAGGTGTGGGTGATGGGGCGAAGCCGGGTGCCGGCCCCGCCGCTGAGGATGAGTCCTTTCACGCCCGGCTCCCTCGGCGTACCCGGGACTAGATCGTCTCGGTGCCGCTCAACTCGTCGTCGCTCTCGGTCGAGAGCAGGTCGAGCACGCGGTCGGGCGCGACGGCCTTGCCGACGAACACGACGTTAGGGCCCGCCCAGAGGGTGATCCGGGCGCCGGTCGGGAGGCCGACGGGGGCGCCGTCGCGGACGATGTTGGTGAGCGTCGAGTGCTCGACGTCGCGCTCGACCTCGCAGCGCTCGATGGCGAACGGCTCGCCGTCGTCGACCTGCAGCCGCGGCTCTCTGCTCGCGTCGATGATCACGGCCGCGAGTATAGCACCCGCGGGCGCTCCTACGGCCGCCCGCGCCGGTCCCTTCACTCCGTCGCCCGGATGGCCCCTCGCTGGTGGTACGCTCATCCTGTCCGCTCTGACGCGGCCATCGGGAAGAGGGAGGAGCAGCGTGAAACGGAGAGTCATGAAGGGGCGCCGGCTCGTCGTCGCCGCGACCGTGCTGGCGGTGCTCGCCGCGGGGCTCGTGTGGGGTCTGGCGGGGGCGCTGGCCGAGTCGGAGAGCCCGCCGCCCGCAGGGGGCACGACGACGCTGAGGCTGGGGTGGACCAACGACCCCGACAACCTCAACCCGTTCATCGGGTACGAGTCGTCGTCCTACGAGATCTGGGCCATCAACTACGACCTGCTCGTCGGCTTCGCCGCCGAGGACCTCACCAACCAGCCCGGCGTGGGGCTCGCCAGCGACTGGGAGACGTCGGAGGACGGTCTGGTCTGGACGTTCACCGTCCCCGAGGGGGTCACCTGGCAGGACGGCGAACCGTTCACCGCCGCCGACGTCGCGTTCACGTTCAACTACATCATCGACAACGAGCTCGGGATGTTCATCGACTACGTGACCTTCATCGAGTCGGTCGAGGCGCCCGACGCCACGCACGTGGTCTTCACCTGCTCGCAGCCGAAGGCCAACATGCTCGGGCTCTGGATCCCGATCCTTCCCGAGCACATCTGGAGCAAGATCGACCCGGCCACGGTCGAGGACAGCTACCAGAACACGCCGCCGATCGTGGGCACGGGCCCCTTCCAGTGCGTCGAGTGGAAGAAGGGCGAGTACGTGCGCATGGAGGCCAACAAGGACTACTGGAAGGGCGCACCCAAGATCGACGAGGTCATCTTCCAGACCTACACCAACCAGGACACGATGGCGCAGGACCTGAAGACGGGTGCCCTGCAGACGGCGTGGAACATCCCGTCGGCGCAGTTCGACCAGCTCGACGCCGATCCGAAGCTCGTCACGATCAACGGCCAGCTGCCGGGCTACGACGAGCTCGGTTTCAACTGCGCCGACAAGAGCGTCTACCCCAAGTCGACCGGGCACCCGGTCCTCACCGACCCGGCCTTCCGCAGCGCGCTGCAGTGGGCGGTCGACAAGGAGAAGATCGCCTCCATCGCCTACAACGGCAACGCACGGCCGGCCGACACGATCGTCCAGAGCGACTTCTACGGCGCCGACGCCGACTACCACTGGGAGCCGCCCGCCGACGACCCCGACACCTACGTGTTCGACCTCGACCGGGCCCGCCAGGAGCTCGACGAGGCCGGCTACACCGACGGTGACGGCAACGGCATCCGCGAGTACGAGGGCGAGGACATCACCTTGCGCCTCTACGCGCGCACCGAGTCGCCGGAGAGCCAGTCCGCGGGCAAGTTCATCGCCGGCTGGTTCGAGGAGATCGGCCTCGACATCGACTACCAGGTCATCGACGACGGTCGTCTCGGCGACCTGCAGTACGCCTACGACGGCGACGAGTACGCCCCCGACTTCGACATGTTCATCTGGGGATGGGGCGGCGACATCGACCCGAACTTCATCCTCTCGATCATGACGACCAACTCGATCGAGGCCTGGAGCGACTGCATGTGGTCGAACGCCGAGTACGACGACCTCTTCCTGCAGCAGCAGACGCAGATCGACCTGCAGGAGCGCATCGCCACGGTGCACCGCATGCAGCAGATCGTCTACGAGGAGTCGCCCTACATCGTCCTCGTGTACCCGCTCGAGCTCGAGGCCTACGACGAGACCGGCTGGCAGGGCTGGGTCCGGTCCTCCGGTGGCAAGGGGCTCGTGTGGTACAACACCCTGCCCGACACGTACCTCGCCGTGCAGCCGGGCTCGGCTGAAGAGGAGGCGGGCGGGGGCTCGAGCACCGCGCTGATCGTCGGCATCGTCGTCGCCGTCGTGGTGATCGGGCTCGTCGTGGTGCTCGTCGTGCGCGGCCGCGGGCGTAAGGCCGAGGAGCTCTGAGACTCGGCGAGCGGACACCGCCGGCGGAGCCGGCAGCGCTGCATCGGAGGAAGGGGCGGGCGCCCGGCGGGCGCCCGCCCCTTCCTCCCTTCGTCCTCGACGACGGACGACGGGGCGCCGGCCCGCGCGCGGGCCGGGGATGCCCGGGCCGAGCCCGGCAGGCGACGCCCGGAGCGAGTCCACGAGATGACGCCCGTCGGGGCGAGGCCACGAGATGACGCCCGGCGGGGCGAGGCCGCGAGATGGAGCTCAGAGGGGCGAGCTCAGGAGGCGAAGCTCAGGTACGGAAGCCAGGAGTCGTGGACGCGGTCCACGTGGAGGTAGACGAAGGCCGAGGGCTCAGGCGGGCGTGGAGCGCTGGGCAACCGCAGGCCGACGTGGTGCGGCAGGCGGTCGCCCTTCTTGCGGTTGCAGGCGGCACACGAGGTGACGACGTTGTCCCAGGTGTCGCCGCCGCCCTTGGAGCGCGGCACCACGTGGTCGAGGGTCAGGTGACGGTCGCTGCCGCAGTACTGGCAGCGGTGGCGGTCGCGGGCGAAGACGGCGCGCCGCGTGAGGCGGGCGCCGTTGCGGCGCGGCACGTGCACGTACGACCGCAGGCGGATGACGTGGGGCAGCGCCAGAGCGGCGCGCTCGGAGTGGTACACGGCCGCGGACGCCTCGACCACTTCGGCCTTCTCCTTGAGCAGGAGCACAAGCGCACGGCGCGCGGAACACACGTTGAGCGGCTCGTAGGTGCTGTTGAGCACGAGCACGTTGCGCATCGCGGCCGATAGTAGCAGATAGCGCGTGGGGGAGCCGCTAAGATGACCGGCATGGACCTGTTCTCGCTGCCCGAGGACCGCCAGACCGCCGAGGCGCCGCTGGCCGCGCGGATGCGGCCGCGCACGCTGGCCGAGTTCGTCGGCCAGGAGCACATCGTCGGCCCGGGCAGCGTGCTCCGCGCCGCCGTCGAGCGCGGGCAGCTGTTCTCGATGCTCTTCTTCGGGCCGCCCGGGAGCGGCAAGACGACGCTCGCCCGCGTGATCGCCGCCGAGACGGGGGCGCGCCTCGTGCAGCTCTCGGCGGTGAGCTCCGGCACGGCCGACGTGCGCGCCGCGATCAAGGGCGCGCGCGAGGCGCGCGCCCTCGACGGCGCCCACACGATCCTCTTCATCGACGAGATCCACCGCTTCAACAAGGCGCAGCAGGACGCCGTCCTGCCGGCGATCGAAGACGGCGTCGTCACGCTCATCGGGGCGACCACCGAGAACCCGTACTTCGAGGTCAACTCGGCGCTCATCTCGCGTTGCCAGCTGTACCGGTTCGAGGCGCTGAGCGCGGCCCAGGTCGAAGGCATCGTCGCGGCCGCGCTCGTCGACGACGAGCGCGGCCTCGGCGGCGGCGCGGTCGCCCTCGAGGAGGGCGGCCTCGCCTTCCTCGCCGAGATCGCGCGCGGTGACGCCCGCGTCGCCCTCAACGCCCTCGAGGCGGCGGCGCGCTCGCGTGGCGCCGCCGCCGGCCGCGTCGGTGACGCCACCGGGACGAGCGCGCCCGTCACGCTCACGGTCGCCGACCTTCGCGACGCCGCGCAGAGGACGCCGGTGACCTACGACCGCGAGGACGCGCACTACGACACGATCTCCGCCTTCATCAAGTCGCTGCGCGGCAGCGACCCGGATGCGGCCCTCTACTACATGGCCTCGATGCTCGCCGGCGGCGAGGACCCCAAGTTCATCGCCCGGCGCATGATCGTCTTCGCGAGCGAAGATGTGGGCAACGCCGACCCGACGGCGCTGCTCGTGGCCGTCGCGGCCTCGCGCGCCGTCGAGTTCGTCGGTCTCCCCGAGTGCCGCATCAACCTGGCGCAGGCGGCCGTCTACCTGTCGCTGGCGCCCAAGAGCAACGCCTCGTACGAGGCGATCGACGCCGCCCTCGCCGACGTGCGCCGCGAGGGCAACGAGCCGCCGCCCGCCCACCTTCGCGACGCGTCGTATCGGGGGGCGAAAGACCTCGGCCACGGCGAGGGCTATCGCTACCCCCACGCCTACGGCGGGTGGGTCGAGCAGCAGTACCTTCCAGAGAAGTTGGCCGGCCGCCGATACTACACACCGAAAGCCGGGACCGAGCTCGACATGGCGGCCGACGCGGAGCGCCGCCGGGGGGCGCGGCGGAGAGCTGGAGACGAAGAGGGGGATGAATGACGACGACCAACCTCGCGATCCTCGCCTTCCTCGGCGCGGCGCTGGTCGGCCTCATCATCGCGTGGTACTGGGCACGCACGTTGAGAGAACGCTACGAGGCCGAGTCACGGGCTCACGGCGCCGCGGTGCGCCTCGAGCTCTCGCCGGGACACGGCGCGAGCCTGCGTGGGCTGACCTCCGAGCCCATCCTGCTCAAGCAGGCGGACGACGGCGTCCGCGTGCAGATCGACGACCGCCCGATGCTTCCGCTCGCCGCCTTCCTCGCCGGCGACGCCTCGTCGGCCCTGCGCGAGGCCGCGGCGCGCAGCGCCCAGCAGTTCGGACAGCGCTGGACGGTCCTGCTCACGGTGCACGCCGACGAGTCGGTGACGGTGCAACGGCTGGCGTAGCGCCCGCGCGCAGGAGAGCCTATGCTCTCACCGTATACAGAATCGTAGACGGGTAAAGTCGGCGGTCGGTTCTACCGAAGAACACTCCGCCGGTCGTGTGCGCCCGCGCGCCGGCTCACGCCCTATGCCGCCAAGGAGGCCACGATGAAACGGCTCTTCAAGTTCCTTCTCGGTCTCGCCGCCGGGGCGACGGTGGCCGCGCTGGTCACGCCAAAGTCGGGGCGGGAGATGCGCGAGCAGCTGCTCGCGGGTGTCTCGAGCCGTCTGCTGCCGTCGGGCCCGGAGCCCCAGACGTTGCTCGAAGAGCCGGCGCCGGTCGCGCCGGCCGCAGAGCCCGAGGCCGGCGAGCCCGCCCCCTGGTTCCGGCCCGAGCCGGAAGCCGTGGTCACCGAGGTTCCCTCTGCAGAAGGAGCCGCCACGCTCGACGCGACCACGGTCGTCGAGCGGCCGGCGGTCGAGGAGCCCGTCGCCGTCGAGGAGCCCGCGGTCGAGGAGCCCGTCGCCGTCGAAGAGCCCGCAGCCGAGGAGCCTGCGGCCGTGGAGCCCGTCGCCGTCGGAGAGCCCCCGGCTGCCCAGGAGGAGCCGTCCGCGGCCGAGGAGCCCGCGTCTGCCGAGCCACCGGCCGAAGAAGCGACCGCGGTCGCCGACGCCGGGGTCCGGGTCTGGCCAGAAGAGCAGGAGACGGTCGCCGCGGAGCCCGAGGAGTCGACGTGGAACGCCGGCGTGGCCGCGGCGGTGGAGACGCCGCTCTACGCGGAGCCCCCGGTCGAGGAGGTCGCCGAGGCGCCGGGACCTGAGGCGGAGGATCTCAAGCCGCGCATCGAGGAGACGCGCGCAGCCGTCGAGAGCGAGATCGCCGAGCCGTTCGCGCCGTCCGAGGAGCCCGTCGCGGAGAGCGAGATCACGCAGCCGTTCGCGCCCGTAGGTCCGCCGCTGGAGGAACAGCCCGCGGAAGCCGCGGCCGACGAGGTCGTGGCGGAGGCCACGGGCGAAGAGACGGCCGCGGCGGAGGCGGCACCCTGGGAGGAGACTGTGGCCGCCGAGCCGGCCCCCGAGGCCGCCGAGCCGGTCGCCGAGGAGCCGGTCTCCTGGCACGAGCCGCCCGTCGCAGCGGAATCCGCGACCGCGACCGCCGTGCCCCCACCGCTGACACCGCCGGGCCCGTCCGCCGAGACAGGCGAGGCGCCGCCCGCGTACGAGCCGCCGCCGGTCTACGAGGCGCCGCCGGTCTACGAGGCTCCCGTTCCCGCTGAGGAGAGCAGCTCTGTCGAGGGAGCGCCGTCCGAAGAGCCTGCCGCACCCGCCTGGCCGACGTACGAGACGCCGGAGGCGGAGCCGGCAGCGGGTGTCTGGGCGCCCGAGGAGCCGGCGGCTCCCGAGGCCGCCGAGCCGGTCGCCGAGGAGCCCGCTGAGATCGCCGAGCAGCCCGCTGAGATCGCCGAGCAGCCCGCTGAGATCGCCGAGGAGCCCGCTGAGGTCGCGGCGGAGCCGCGTGAGATCGCCGCCGAGTCCGTCGCCGACGAGCCGACGGCCGAGGTGCAACGCGTGGCCGAGGCGGAACCGGTGGCCGAGGCGGAGCCGGCGGAGCCTCTGGGTGCGGTGGAATCCCCCGTGGGCGAGGCTCCGCCCTTCGCAGGGTCCGTGACGGGGGCGCCGGTCGCCGAGGAACCTCCGGCGCCTGTCCCAGTCGAGGAGCCACCCGCCGCCGTGCCCGCCGAAGAGCCGGCGGCGCACGCCGAAGCCGCGGAGGGCCACGCCATCGATCAGGCCGAGATGCGTCGCCGCATCGAGGAGACCCGCGCGCGGCTCAAGGCGAAAGCCTTCGACGCGATGATGAGCGGCGAGGCCGCCCTTCTCTCCCGGGACAGTGGCGAGAAGCCGGTCCCGGACGACCGCGTCGAGCTCGACAGCGAGTCCTCGGCCAAGCTCGACGAAGGACTGTCGCCGGACGACTCCTGAGGTCGAGCCCGCGGGAATGACGACGGCGCCGGGGTCGCGAGGGCCCCGGCGCCGTTCTCTTGCGGGCGCGGCCTCGACGACCGCGAGCGCAGCATCCCCGACCGCCGCCCGGCGTGCGTCCGGCTCTTCTCGGGGGCCTCGGCATCCCCGACGCGGTCCGACGGCGGCGTCGGCGCTCGGGGGCCGGCGCCGGCCTGCGGAGTGGGCGACGCGGGTGACGCTCCGCCCGTCCCGAGCCGCCCGGCGCCCCGCGCCATTCCCGGCGTCGCGCCCCGGTTCCCGCGTCGGCGGCGAAGCCGGCGCCCGGCCGACGCCCTCAGGTTCGGCCCGGATCCTGCGGCTCGCCGGCGCGCCGTGCCGGCGCGGTCCCGCGGGCCGTGACGCGGAGGACGTCGGCCTCGTCGGCCGCGGCCTCCTGCCGAGTCGTCGCTTCTCCCGCATCCGTGGTCCGCGGCCCGTCGTCGTCGACCGCCTGGCCGGCCGGTGCGTCGCCCGGCGGAGTGCCCCGGAGACTCGAGGCCACAGCCGCCCGGGGGGCGGCGTGCACGGCGCGGGCGTAGAAGACCGTCGTCGACAGGAACAGGACGCCGAGGACGGCGGCGGGGGCGGGAAGGGCGCGCGTCTCGAGGAGCACGAAGAGATACCACCAGACGTCGGTCCCGAGCCCCGCGCCGACGGCGCAGGAGACCGCGGCCACGACGAGCATGGAGAGCCCGAGCGCTACGGGCAGCACCGAGCGTGTCCAGCCGCCGGGGCGTGCCAGTGGCCAGAGGAGCGCTGCCGGCAGCAGGAGCAACAGCGAGTACGGGTTGAGCAGGGCGAAGCCGGCAGCGACGAGGAGGAGGGCGGTGTGGGCCACGAGCGTCAGCGTGCGCGCGTCTGCCGGCAGGCGGCGGCCGACGCGCCGCTCGACGCCGGCGGCGTACACGGTGACGAGGGCGAAGGCCGCGGCGAGCAGGGCGACGCGCAGGTAGCGCGGCTCGGCGACGAGGTCGGTCTGGGGTGAGAGCACGCCGCCGGGCCCCCCGGGCAGCAGGCCGACGAGGTTCGACAGGTAGACCAGCCCCAGCAGCACCAGCCAGGGCACGGCGGCGAGCGCCGCGCGGACCCAGGCCGGCCGTACGGAGAGACGCGCCCGTCGGCACTGCGCGTAGAGGTCGAGCGTCACCGTCAGAAGGGGCACGAAGAGGGCGAGGAGCAGGAGGGCGAGCGAACGCCCGGGCAGCGTGCGGTGCCGCGTCAGGAAGGTCGTGCCGCCGCTGCGGTCGGGTGGGAGCTTCGCGGCGTCGACGGTCATGACCATGGTCTGGACCGCCGCGCCGACCCTCGCGAGGGTCAGGCCGGAGACGGTGTCGAGGGTGTCGGCGGCCGGCGGCAGCTCGGGGCCGATCGCGGTCAGCGAGACGGCCGGCGTGCCGGCGGCCACGAACGGCGCCTGGAGACCTCCGGCCAGCGGCGCCGCGAGGCGGAGCGCCTGCTCGAACGGTCCCGGCAGCTCGGCCAGGGGGGCGCCGCTCGTCCTCGCCGCCGGGGCGGTGAGGAGCCACAGCCAGGGCGGCGCGAGTCGCGGCGCGTCGCTCCAGCCGTCGACGCGGAGCGCGGTCGCGCCGTCGGGCGCGACCGCGCGCACGGCGATCACGGCGAGCAGGTCGTCGACCTCGTGACGGGCGACGAAGTTGGCCGCGCCGAGCCCTCCACGGGCGTCGCCGTCCGTCCAGAGGAAGAGCAGGCGGTGGCGGTGCGACGTGAGGGAGAACACGCGCGCCAGCTCGAGCAGTGTCGCGACGCCGGTCGCGTTGTCGTTGGCGCCCTGCGTCGCGGAGCGCAGGATGTCGCGGTTGGCGACGAGGGCGATCGTGCCGCGCGCCGTGCCCTCGTCGAAGGCGTACACGTTCTGCAGGCCGACGTCCTGACCGCTGCGCTCGGCCGGGAAGCTCTCGATGCTGGCCTCGAGGCCGATCTCCTCGAGCTCCGCCACGAGCCAGAGCGTGAAGCGCCCGTCCTGCTCGGAGCCGGCGACCCGGTGCGGGAACTCGGTCGCGATCGTGCGGACGTCCTCCATCGCCCGAGCGCCGTCGAACGAGACGGACTCTCGCGACAGCGGCGGTGTCTGCGGGGACTGGAGGGTGAAGAGCGCGACGACCGCGACGACGGCGGCCACGGCGAGGCTGGACCCGTACACCTTCAGGTTGGGCAGCGCGACCTCCTTCGGGCTTGGAGGATGGTATCAGATTGCCCGAGGCCGTCCTCGGGCTAAGATTGGGGGCGTGGGAACGGTACGCAGGATCCTGGTCGTCGAGGACGAGGCGCGCATCGCCGAGGTGGTCCAGCACTACCTCGAGCGGGACGGGCATCAGGTCGTGTGGCGGGCGACGGGCGAGGACGCCCTCGACGACGCCGCCCGCCGCCCGCCCGACCTCGTGGTCCTCGACCTCGGTCTTCCGGGCATCTCCGGCGAGGAGGTCTGCCGGCGCCTGCGCGAGCAGTCCGACGTGCCGATCATCATGCTCACCGCGCGTGACAGCGAGCAGGACCTGCTGCGCGGGCTCGAGGTCGGCGCCGACGACTACCTGACGAAGCCCTTCAGCCCCCGCGAGCTGAGCGCCCGCGTCCGCGCCCTCCTGCGACGCGCGCACAGCGACAAGGCTCCGCAGGCCGACGTGCTCGAGCGCGCCGGCGGGCGGCTGGTCGTCGACAGCGCCCGCCGGCGCGTCACGCTCGACGGGCGCGACGTCGAGCTCACCGAGTCGGAGTTCCGCCTGCTGCAGACGCTGGCCCGCTTCCCGGGGCGGGTGTACAGCCGGTTCGAGCTCATCGAGAAGGTGCAGGGCTACGAGTTCGAGGGCTACGAGCGCACGATCGACGCCCACGTGAAGAACCTGCGCCACAAGCTGGGCGACGACGCCCGCGACCCGTGGC